>CETH01015137.1_pt1 | contig 11348 bp, 9 predicted proteins | sample 361461 | NCBI WGS metagenome assembly CETH01 (sample SAMEA2622695, study PRJEB7988) | marine metagenome | isolation source: saline water (ENVO:00002010), including
TACCGGATCTAGGCTATGGCCATACTACCGGCCCTATATCTTGTGGTCAAGGCTCCTCTGCCAATTACCAGTCGTTTTCCCTCAATTAGTCCCGGTAATTGCGATGTCTTCGATCTTTATTCCGCGTTGAGCTTTCAGTCATCTCCCAGAACACCTCTTAAAATGGAAGCCCGACCCGAACATAACCGACTGCGTCACCTCCACCTACCAGCGGCAATGCAAGTCCTAAACGAAGCCTTACCCGCGCCCGATAAAGCCCAAGCATTTCTGTTGTTATTTCCGCTCCTAGCGATGCCAGAGGTTCCCTCAGAGCGTTCTGAAAACCTGACGCACTCAGATCTGGTCCCCAAGCGTTCCCCGCATCAAAAAACAGAGAGCCAATCATCCTATCAGCATGTAGTGGCCAGACCCGAAACCCGCGATTGATAAACCACAAGGGAAACCGGTACTCGGCGGTCGCACTCCATGCTAGCCGTCCAAACCGGCTACCGGGCGGATAGCCACGCACTGGGAAGAGCAAAAAGCCACCCCCAAACAACTCGAGCCCCGTGAGTTGTTCTAGTTGCCCTGAAGCACCGCCTAAGCGGTACTGAAAGGGACCAGCGCCAGTTCCACTTGCTATCCCACCGCTAGCCTGCAGAGCTAGTACATGCGCGGCGTACCCTCCACCCCATAGCGGGATCGCACCTCGGACTCGACCTACTACTTCGCCCAGTGAGCGATCCATTCCCTCTACAGCCTTTAGACTGTCGGGAAGCTGCATCTCGCTTTTCACCCTACCCTGAAGGAAGAGGTTTACCCCACGTGCAGTACCCATCTGGAGTGCATGGGTACGGGACGAATTGAAATTGAGAGTGACACGTGCATTGCTAAGCCGACCCGTTGGCCTTGTCAGCGAATAATTAGCGCTCTCCCTAAGCGCCGTAGTCCAGAGCTCACGGTGCTCCCACACCAACCCTCCACTCAGGGTTAGGGCCAGATTATAGCGCCACTTCGACACCGGAAAGGTTATCGAACCACTGACATCCCTCGTACGCTCGAGAACGAGAAGAGTGTCCTGTTCTGGAGGGTCCCCTCCAAGAAGCTGCCCCGCACCCTCATACCGCTGATTAGTTGCAACGGATAGAATCGGGCGTCCCAGTCCATAGAAAGAGTAGGAAGCACCCGCCTCGAATTTGCCTCCACTCGTCGTAGCCCTAGCAACCGCCGCCCAAGCATGCCGCCCAGCTATATCGAACCCAGAAGACCGAACCCCCAGACCAACGCCAAGTAATTGGCGCGATCTGAGATCTCCATTAGACGTCGCTAGCGCAGGAGCTTTTACCGGCTCCCTCCAAGCGATCTCCCAGTGTGATGGCATCAAGGTCGCCTCTGGAGAATACTTTTTCATCTCACCATCGACCGAACCTCGCACGGGAAACGCTTCCCTAACATCAAATCGATCTGCAGCGGGGGCGGCCACTGGGCCTTCTCCGCTTGCAAACGGAACGCGCGCGACATCCCAGCCTTCCGCATTGTATTCCGCGAAATACACCCAAGCGCCCTGCGGGTCTACAGCTGGATATGCTCCCCCGGTGCGAAGGTTCGTAGCGATTAGCGGCTCGGACGCCTCACCAGTAACCGGATCGACCACCGCAGAAAGAATGTTTAAAATTCCGCTTCTGTCTGATGCCCAGACAATGCCCTTTCCATCCGGTGTCCAAGAGGGCGTTGTGTCCAGCGCACGATCGTTTGTAACCCTGTCTATGACCCTACCAGTGGTAGCATCCAGGATGACTACGTCATGCTCCGCGTTAGGCTCCCACCGTGTCACCGCCAGCCAACGACCATCCGGAGATGGCCGGGGAAAGGCCCAGTGAACATCGATGCTCGGCTCCATAAGAGGTGTGACTTCTCCACTGCCCAAATCGACTCGAACGATCGCATTCGTACCGTCTCCCTCCTGAATCGCCCAAGCAGTCTCCTCCGGCCCTACTGATGGTTGGGTAAGCCGCGCACCATGCGTGACCCTTTTGGGATCACCCTCGGGATCGAAGATCCATAAGTCTGAGTAGACTCGGTATGGACCATCCAACTCGAACTGACTCAAAAGAATTCTCCCGTCAGGCAACCACGAAAGCGCACCGAGCCCGTTCGTCCGACCAAGCTTGCGAGAGACACCTGTCTCCAGATTAAGAACTCGGACCTGAGAGTCCGAACGCCCATCCGACTGCAAGTGTGCTAACCAAAGACCATCGGGCGAGACTTGAGGATGGAGACCCCAGCGCGCCCGCTCGGTCAGCCTTTCAGCCTCAGTGATTGCGCCATATTCCAGTAAGCGACTGTCCAAGTTGGCGAGGTCCTCCTCCAGTGTGTCCTTCCACACCTCCCACTCGTCAGTTAACGAAACGCCGAATGCATCACGGCCTGCAGCGTCGAGACGATATGGGACCCATTGGCCAGCAATGGCATCAGCGAACATTGCCATCCGCTCTTCTCCATAGCGCTCCAGAAGGAAATCGAAGAAGAGTGACCCGTATGCATACGGTCGATTCCCCGAAGGCCAGATAGGAGATCGGCCTGAAGCCTGTCCGATATTCTCAAAACGTCCCTCAAGGATGGCAGTCCGGATCTGCATCTCCTCAAAGGTGCCGTGCACACGACCCGCCTGAGTTAGCCTTGATTCGAACCAAGTCGCTAGACCCTCTATAACCCAACGCGGTGTGGTCAATTCCGGAAAGAACGGCCAGTCCATAGCAACCCGACCAAAAATCGCTCTTGATACCCGTCCGACCGGATTGTCGACATGATCAAGATGCACGATGTGGGCCAGTTCATGCAGAATTACCAACTCCAACCATTCGTCAGTGTGACCCAGAGAAAGAGCGTCCACAGGTGGACGGGCGTAGATGGTAATCCGATTGCTAGGCGTGACGCGTGCGTATCCGTTAGAGACGTCAGCGTGATCGGTCAGGAGCAGATCAATCATCCCTTCAGGTGGATCTATAAATGCTTCAGACAGCTGATCCCACGCCCACTCCGCCCGATTCCCTGCACGACGGGCCAACGACTCGAGTCTTTCGGGGAAAGTCACTCGGAAATGCTCGGTCTCAATTGAGCGCCAAGCCTCGTCTGGAGCCTGTGCCTGCACAGGGTGAATCTTGAGTGCGCAGAGAGAACATACGATCAGCGCACTTAGAACCGTGCGCTTGATCACTGCTGCTACCACCACCAATCTTCTGCTACCCAATCTCAAACTCACCGGCTATGGCCTCCAAGAAGAACTTTTGGTTCCAGCTCGGGCACGCAATCGAGCGTGCTCGCCAAGGAATACCCACGAGCCAAGCATCTGTGGCGTCCTCGCCACATCGTTTTGCCGAAGCCGAACAGCAAGAACCACGTACTCAGGAGAGCCGAGCCCCGTCGTCCACTTCAACTTCCGACGAACTCATAGTGGCGGGAATCGCCATGGTCGCGGATCGAGTCCTCCGGAACTGGAATAAGCGCACCGAAGTAGACTTTAAGCAGCTTTTCCGGGCTGCGGTATCCGGAGCAACGGCGGCCTTGATAGTCGATCTTCTGAGGCCACTCGTCCAGGGAAAGCCGGGCGTCCCAGTCCTTGACCTCGAGACAGCCGATCGCCTGATCGCAGGTGCGGGTCAGGGCTTGGTCTACGGTTCTATCGTAGAGCCTCGCGTCCCTGGGCCACCAATCACCAAAGGATTCCTTTTCGGAGCGGCAGAATATCTGGCCAAGCCGCTGGGGGGAGTAAGTGAGTTCCTTGGACAGCACGCACCCCAAAGTCGACTCCCGATACTGAGCCAAGTTCTTCAGAAGAGCGAGGATCATGAGCGACTGTGGCTAGAGCACGTCGCGTTCGGTGTCGCACTAGCCCTCATTTATCAGTCTAAAGACTCTAAGAGCGGGATCCTCAGCGAAGGGCGGTAGGGCCGTCCAGCCGGGTTTGGATTGACGAAACTCTCCGGGCATAGTTGGACTCCATCCACCGATTCTTGGCCACTTGAGACAGACTCCCTTAATTCAGGTGGGAGGATTCCGAGAAGCTGAGCCCCACCGTCTCGCGGTTGTCCAAACCCTTCCACAAAGCAGAACGCCCCGGGCCTCTCATTTACCGCGGCTCCAACGTAACGCGCGGCCTGTCCATCCCACTGATCAAGTAGTACGTATCTAGCTCCAACCGCATCAGCCAGTCGAAGGTGAGTCTCGGGGTCGCCATCGAAGGGGAACGTCCGGCTAGAGTGTCCGCTGAGGAGATAAAAGTGCCGAGGCTTCCTGGTCAATACCGAGACAGACTCGGGAAGACCATCCGAGCTCCAGTTGGCCGCCTGTACGAAATATCCGACCCTCGCTCCGTAGCATGCCCACGGACCTCGCTCTTCTGCAACCAGCTCGCAAGCCCCGCTTTCTTGATTTGTGTCCAGCCAATTCTCGACTGCAGGAAGAAGCAACACTAAGAGCACCAACACACCCAATAGAGATGTCACTGCAGGGGACAGCCAGCGATTGAGTCCGCGGATCGCAACAGCTCCATAAAAGAATATGAGAGGATAAAGTGGAAGCAGGAAACGATCTCCAGCCCATACGACCGGCCAAACCAAGATCAGACCCGAATACATCGGGAAGAAGATTTCAGACGCTCCCACGTGCTCCCGTACCGAGATACCCCACCCCACCAGAGCAGCAATCGCCAGAGCTAAGCCAATCGGTAAGAGCAGGCTCCCTTCACCTGCCCCCACAATGCCGGCCGGGCCATGCTGAAAGATGTAGATGGATGCGTTTTCAACGATGCGTGGGACGAGACCAATCACATCAATCGTTCCTTGTGATGGATCATATGGATTCATCATCCAGAATTCTTCAGAGTACTGTGCCACCCCATGTCCTCTGCCCCTGAGCCACCATGCGAGCATCGGAAGCCCGAGTCCGATTCCACTTATCACCAAGGACCGACGACGACCGCTGATCGCCAACCAAGAGAAGAGCGCGAATACCATCGGTAATCCCGCCGAACGGGTGAAGTAAGCTAACCCCGTCGCTGCGATGCCGATCACGAGCCAGCACGTATACGTTTGTGCCTTCGAGGCTCTCGCTCTATCGATCTCGGAGTAGACCTCGGCCCCCTCATCAAAATCAGCAGCTTCCGCCATCACGAATGCGGCGAGAGCCAGCATCGTGAATGCTAGGAACAGGGCATCGGACAGCACCCAATGGCTGTAGTAGATGACCGCTGAGGAGAGCGAAAGGATGAGCGCGATCGCGAATCCCGTCCAGGCGCCCAAACGCCGTCCCGCCCACACATAAGTCGCTAACACCGCTACTACAGTCGGGACGGCTGCTGCCAGCTTGAGCGTACCCCAGGTCCTTGAGCCAAGGGCAATCATCATGGCGAGCAGACCAGGAAAGACTGGTGGGTACTTGGTATGCTTCATTCGCTGTGGATCGAACACGTCCAAGTACGCCCCCTCTGTCAGGAGCCCATGCGCCAAAGATACGTAACCCGCGTTGTCTCCCCCTGAATGTGGAATCGAGGTGAATGCGAAGGCAACGACAATTACGCTCACTACTAACAGCAGCCCCCCCAGGCCCAGCCAGGTCTTCCTGGTCTTCACATTCACTACCTGAGCCCTTTCACGACCCGAGCGATAAAACCACCAGCTTCTTCTAAGCGTCGCCGAGCTTCCTCAGCATCTACGTTGAGTCGCTTCATGACTAACGCAGTCTTTACGTGACCGTCTGACTCTGCCAGTAATGAAGCAGCCTCTTCTCCATCAATCTCCAACATGCTGTGAAGAATACGCTCCGCTCGCCCCTGCAGCTTTTGGCACGTCACCTGAAGATCGACCATCAGATTGCCGTGAACCTTGCCAAGCCTGACCATCGCACCTGTCGTGATCGTGTTGAGAACAAGCTTCGTTGCAGTGCCAGCCTTCATCCTCGTTGATCCCGTGATTACTTCGGGCCCAACGAGCGGAGCGATTACGACATCTAGTCTTTCAACGAGCTCCGGCGGAGGCGGTGTGCACATAAGAAATCCCACTGAGGCACCGAGTGCTCTGGCTTGGTCCACCGCCCCATGGACATATGGTGTAGTACCCGAGGTCGCGATTCCCAAAACGAAGTCTTTCTCCCCCACACCTAGCTCGTCGATCGCCTTCGCACCGTCCTCTGGATGATCCTCTGCTCCTTCTTGAGCGCGCACTAGCGCCTCGTAACCACCCGCAATTACGCCTCGTACCATAGACGGGTCAGTCCCATATGTCGGTGGCATTTCCGAGGCATCCAGCACCCCCAAACGGCCTGAGGTTCCGGCACCTACATATATGAGCCGCCCCCCGTTCCTAAACGCGTGCTCCGCCAACTCAAGAGCGCGCGCTATCGACTCCCTCTCCTGTCGGACAGCAGCCGCAATAATTCGATCCTGATCGTTGATCAGATCTACTATGCCGAGTGCATCAAGCTCATCTATGTGCTTCGAGGCGAGATTTGTTTGTTCCGTTAGTCGAGGGTCACGCATAAGTGCTTGTGAGGTTGTTTGACCACCTTGATCTTAAGCGGCATCCGAAGCTACGCCACGGCGCCATCACGCGGCAACGAGAGAGTCCTTAGAAAAAGTTCACCTATGAGTCACTACATCAAACCAAAGCAGCTCCGCCAATCTCTGCACCCAACTTTAATGGTGCTCTTGGCCACCGCATGCACTGCGCCCAAAACGAGCGAACCGGCAGGCTTTCCGGCTCAATGGCGATACTCCTCCAACGAAATGGCAATAACAGCTGAGAACGGCATGGTGGTTTCGACCGACGAATACGCAACTAACGTCGGAGTTCAGATACTGCAGGAGGGTGGAAATGCGATTGACGCTGCCATAGCCGTCCAATTCGCACTCGCAGTTGTAAACCCGGAAGCCGGCAATATCGGTGGCGGTGGATTCATGGTTATCCGGACTGCAGAAGGTGAGACAGCCGCGTTGGATTACAGGGAAAAGGCTCCGTCTGCAGCGACTAGGGACATGTATCTAGATCCCGCAGGCAACCTTACCGATAAGTCAGTAGTTGGTCATCTCGCAGCAGGCGTCCCTGGGACGGTGTCCGGAATGTCGGCCGCCCATGAGAGATTCGGCACACTTCCATGGGCAAATTTAGTGCAGCCAGCAGTCGAGTTGGCAGAGGGTTTCGAGGTTAAAGAGCGTTTCCTTGGATCTCTGAGCAAAACTATGGTAGAGGCACTGACCGCCTATCCCACTTCCGCAAGCCAGTTCCTTCCGCGCGATGGATCTCCTCCGGTCGTTGGTGACACGCTGCGCCAAGCAGACCTCGCCTCAACTCTCAACCGCATCAAAGATGAGGGGGCAGATGGCTTCTATACTGGCCGCACAGCAGACCTCATCGTCGCAGAAATGGCGCGAGGCGGCGGTATCATGACACACCAAGACCTCCAGTCTTATGAAGCAGTGTGGCGAGAACCGATCAGCTTCAATTATCGCGGACACACTATTATCTCCATGCCTCCTTCCTCCTCAGGTGGAGCCACTATGGCCGAGATCGCTAACATCTTGGAGGGATACGATTTTGCTGAGATAGGTTGGCACAGCGCTGAACAGATCCACCTTTTCGCCGAAGCAGCCAGAAGGGCTTACGCCGATCGTAACCATTACCTAGCTGATCCCGACTTCGTGGAAATGCCACTCAGCCGGATGATATCGTCAAGCTACGCATCCGAGCGAGCTGCAACGATCTCAACCAGCACGGCAACACCATCGACCTCAGTAGGACCAGGTATGGAAGGTGATCCCGGTGAGAGCGAAGAGACGACCCATTTCTCAATCGTTGATGCCACGGGGAACGCGGTGTCCGTTACGACGACGATAAACTCATGGTACGGAAGCAAGGTCACCGTAGCCGGGGCTGGTTTTGTTCTTAACAATGAAATGGACGACTTCGCCGCGAAACCGGGGACACCTAACCAGTTCGGGCTTGTGCAGGGAGAGAACAACGCCATCGGACCTGGAAAACGGATGCTATCTGCTATGTCACCTTCGATCGTGCTCGGCAAGGACGATGAATTGCTTATGGTCACGGGAACCCCCGGTGGTTCGACCATCATCACGACCGTCTTCCAAACGATCTCGAACGTGGTCGACTACGGCATGAATGTCGTCCAAGCTGTTAACGCACCTCGAGTGCACCATCAGCACCTGCCTGACCAGATATACTATGAAGCTGGCGGACTGCCCGAGTCTGTAGTGGCGGAACTTCAGGACCTGGGGCATACGATGGTGGAACGAAGCGACGTCTCTGGTGACGTACAGGCGATCCTGATCGAAGATGGGGCAATCACAGCGTGGTCTGACCCAAGGCGAGGCGGAATGGCCAAGGGACACTGATCCTTTCGGGGGCTCCAGAAGCTCACTAACACAGTGCAGACTGACTCGGTCAGGAATCGACTTGAACTCATAATGCCTTTACGAGATTCCCTTCAGAACTGACTACTGAAGTCCATCATACCCGTTCTAGAATCCATGCCGGTGTGTATTGGCTCAACCACGATGCCAGAAGCGTGAACTGCCCGGTAAGAAGCAGAATACCCAGAAGGATCAGGAGAACACCTGAAGCCCTCTCGACTATAGGAATCCATGCACGAAACTTCTGAAAGGTTTGCAGAAACCAATCAAGTGCGAGTGACGCCAACAAGAACGGAATCGCAAGACCAAGCGAGTAGACCGTCAGCAAGCCAACCCCCGCCCACATCGTGTCCTGTGCCATACCGTAGGTAAGAATCGCTCCGAGCGCTGGACCTATGCACGGAGTCCAACCCGCCCCAAAAGCAACGCCCACACCCAGCGTACCAAGATAGCCAGCAGGCTTATCATTGAGATGCAACCGTTTTTCGCGTAACAGTGGCGTCATCCTGAACAGACCGGCGAGGTGCATCCCCAACAAAACAATGACCATACCGCCAATTCGAGTGATCCAAACCTCATAGGCGCGGAAAAACTGTCCTAGGAAGGAGGCAGACGCCCCCAGCATTATGAAGATCGAACTGAAACCAACAACAAAGAGTAGTGAATGCGCAAAAGTCGTCTTTCGGTCCACACCCTCCTGAAGGTCCTCCAGACTCATCCCTGTCACGAAGGTCAGGTAACTGGGAACTAAAGGGAGAACACATGGAGAAAGGAATGAGAAGATCCCTGCCGTAAAGGCGATGAAAACGCCGACTTCTACTTCGTTCACAATTCGCTCATTCCTATTTCAATTCTGATTCGATTCGGACTCCCGGCCCTAGTGCATTTCGAAAAGAACTTCGGCCAATCGCGAAATTATCCGAGGCGGCCCTGAAATCGATACGATATCAACTTGTAGACGAGTTTCCCAACGAGGAAGTCTGGCGCTGAAAGACCCGGAGTCGGCGCAAGTTCTACGATATCCGCAGCTATGACCTTGCGCTCCCGAAAGACGCGCCTCAAGAAACGTAATGTCCGATACCAGTCGCCTCCACCGGGCTCAGGCGTTCCGGTTGATGGAACCATCGACGGATCGAAGTAATCGACATCGAACGTCAGGTAAACGTGTGACCCCAACGCCCCCAAGGCCCGATCCATCCAAGCATCGTCTTCCCACATCTGGTCGGCCCAGATCAAGGTTGAGGCTTTTGCTGACCTGGATACCTCAACCTCTTCTTGACTCACACCTCTTACCCCGACTGAAACCACATCCGCTCTTTCAAGCACACGGGCCATGGCCGAAGCATGGGAATTTGGAGTCCCCTCAAACTCTGCTCGCAAATCCGCATGGGCATCCATCTGAAGTACTGAAAGCCTCACGCCAGAGTCAGCTTCAAGACGCTCCGCTTGAGCTAGAATCGCTGGCGATGAAACAGAATGCTCACCTCCGAGCATCACCATAAATCGATCCCCGGCAGCCTCTACGATCCGAGCGTACGAGTCATACAATTCCTCCATCGCAGGCGTAGGACCGGCCCGAGTCAATTCCAGCGCAGGAAGAGTGTGGATGTGAAAGTGGTTACTGGGCTCACACCCAAACTCCTGATCGTACAGCTCGACATAACGAGACGCCTCAAGAATCGCTCGTGGGCCCCACCGAGCCCCTCCCCCAAACGACGTCGTCGACTCGTAGGGAACCGGCAGGATGAGCGCGTCCGCTCGCGCGAACGAGTCCATGGTCTGATCGAGCCCCAAAAACGTATGGGGTAACTCCCACGGAAGATCCCCAAGGAGAGCAGGAACACCCTCGGGTGCATCTCCCTCCAGACCGCGTCCCGACGCGTCTGGATCGCGCCGGTTGGGCATTAGATAATCTCGATCGGGCAGATGAGACCTTCATTGGTAAGCTGCACTCCAGCCTTCTGACATGACCTGCAAAGCCCATATATCTCAAGGCTATGACGCACCGGCATAAATCCGTGCTCTTCCCGGACACGATTTTCTATTTTGTAGAGCTCGTCACTTTCGAACTCGGTAACCGTCGCACACTCAACGCAAATCAGGTGCTCGTGCACGGGTTGGTTGGAAAGTCGATGTTCGTACCGCTTGAAGCCTTCCCCGAAATCGTGTTCCTCCACCAATCGACTCCGCACAAGAAGGTCGAGAGTTCGATAGATCGTGGCCTTTCCTATGCGCTCTCCTAACAGACGTAACGCGTGTTCGATGTCATCCACTGAGAGGTGCTCCTCAGAGGTGAATACAACCTTGGCTACAGCTTCTCGCTGGGAAGTCACGGGAAGACCCTGATCACGCAGGTATCTGCCGAAAAGCCGAATGAAGGGAGGGGAACCCTCTTCGTTACGACTAACGCCTTTATGGGTCTCAGTCATAGTTCTGTCGCCGAGATAAAAACATCATCGTACTCTGAAAGAAGTTCCTCAAACTTGGACGCGGAGCCACTGATCGCTACTGCTCTGGGCTCAGCTGCGCCCTCACCAGAGCGTCGCACAACCCCCTGCATTACCGGCGGGAAAATATCAGCCGGAGCAGCACCTTCCATCGTGAAAATTGGTTCAACAGTAACACCGCTGCCAGTGTGTTCCGCAGTGTAGGCCACCGTTATCATCACACGTCTTTCTTGAGCGTTCTGAAATGTACTGACTGCGACAAGTCCCTGCTCGCGTCTTCCGCTACGCACTGGCTGAAAAATCCAGAGCTTATCAATCGTTTCTACGTCTAGGCGATCCCTCACACGCATCAATATTCTGGGAAGTGCTTCGGGGACACCCGGATCATCCTTCCTCAGTCCTTGAGGCCTCGTCACTTCGCCCTCCTAAGCTGTTGCACAACCTCACGCGCTGCATCGAGGACCCTCGGAACAGCCTCCTCAATTGGTCCCGTCACGACG
>CETH01043282.1_pt1 | contig 11347 bp, 13 predicted proteins | sample 361461 | NCBI WGS metagenome assembly CETH01 (sample SAMEA2622695, study PRJEB7988) | marine metagenome | isolation source: saline water (ENVO:00002010), including
AATGTGCTGTAAAGAAACTAATTGCAACATAGACAGCAATATACATACCAGCCAATGTAATAAATGAAAACAAACTTGCAAAATATTCTTCAATTGTAACTGCGTTTGGCTCTGCAAGTGCTTTCTGAATCATATCGTAAAATACACCAAACCATTCATTTATTTTTACATCTATTTCAACCTGAACCCAAAGTGATGAAAGAATAACAAATGAGCCTATCCAAGCCCATAAAAACCACTTTCTTGAGTTAAAAAATTTAAACATTATTTAGTAAAGTTATCAGCATAAGATTTTTTATTTATTTTTCTATTTTTAGGCTCAATTAATTCATAATCAATTTTATTTTTTTTTGCATATTCTATTGCAAGTTCTTTAGACATGAATTCAAGATTTAGTTCAGAATATGTATCCGAAGAACTTTCCCAACCCATTAAAGGATTTATTCCTGGTTTTTCTGTAATAAATTCAATTATCCATTTATCGAATTTCTTTAAGCCTGATTGCATAGCAGTTTTAGAGGGTTTGTATATTTTTGCTTTTTTCATAAATGGTCGGGGCGGCAGGATTTGAACCTGCGACCCTCTGGTCCCAAACCAGATGCGCTACCAGGCTGCGCTACGCCCCGAATGGCATACTAATACATTACATATTATAAATTTCAAAGCTTAAACGATATCAAAAATGCAAGAAATTCTAAAGAATCTGCTATATAATTAGATATGATTATAGATTGTCCTAATTGTAATAAAAAATTTCAAATTGATGAAAATTTAATATCTAACGACGGAAGATTACTTCAATGTGGTAGTTGTGATCATAAGTGGTTTTTTAAGTTAAAACCAGTAGATATAAAAATTGAAAAGAAAACATATGAAGAGACAAATATTAATACAAATTTAAATATTGATGTTGAAATTCCAAAAAAAGAAAAAATTGATAAAGAAAAAGTTAATTTTAAAAATAAATATGATGATGTAATAAATAAAAAAAAAACTAACTATTTCAATATTTTAATTGTAGCAATAATTTCGATAATAGCTATTATATTAATTATTGATACTTTTAAATATCAACTAATTTTATTATTTCCAAATGTTGAATTCTTTTTAAATAATTTATATGAAACAATGAAAGATATAAAAGTTTTCATAATAGATTTAATTAAATAAAAAATGTTAAATTATTTATCATCTCCATTTAAATGGTTTTTCAAATTAGAAGCTGCAAGTGGTTTAGTACTTTTGTTTTCAGCCATTATTGCACTTTATATAAGTAATTCAGATTTTTCTAATTTATATTTTTCTACACTTGATAAATATTTATTTTTAGGAGTAAATGAATTTGGATTAAAACTTTCTGTTTTGCACTGGATCAATGATGCCTTAATGGCTATATTTTTCTTTTTTGTTACATTGGAAATAAAAAGAGAGTTTCTTCAAGGAGAGTTATCAGATATAAAACAAGCCTCATTACCAATTATTGCCGCAGTTGGTGGTATGGTGGTGCCTGCATTAATATATATATTAATAAATATAGGTGATAGTGAAACTTTAAATGGATGGGCTATTCCATCAGCTACAGATATTGCTTTTTCTTTAGGAGTTCTCTCTTTACTCGGAAAAAGAGTTCCTTTATCACTAAAAGTTTTTTTAACTGCTTTAGCTATCATTGATGATTTAGGTGCAATTGTAATTATTGCAATATTTTATTCTGGTGATCTAAGTATTAAATATCTTTCATTAATGTTATTAGTTTTTTTAATTTTGATAATTATAAATAAATTTAATGTTAAAAAATTTCTCCCTTATCTTGTAATAGGTATTTTCCTTTGGGATTTTACACATAATTCTGGTATCCATGCAACAATTGCAGGTGTACTATTAGCCATAACAATACCGCACAGAAAAAAAGAAAGAGATTTTTCTTTATTAATTAAAGTTGAACATGCAATAAGCCCATATGTTGCTTTTGGTATAATGCCACTATTTGCTTTTGCGAACGCAGGTGTATCTCTAGAAGGGTTAACATTTTCGTCATTGCTCGATAAAGTTCCACTTGGAATATTGTTAGGATTGTTCCTTGGTAAACAAATTGGAGTTTTTATTTTTTCCTATATTGCAATAAAATTTAAAATTGCTCGATTGCCAAATAATTCAAATTGGTACAATTTCTATGGCGTAGGTATTTTAACCGGAATTGGTTTTACTATGAGCCTTTTCGTAGGTAATTTAGCTTTTGTTGATAGTATGCAATATATGGATGGTGTTAAAATAGGAGTCTTAACTGGGTCATTATTGTCCACTTTAATAGGATACTTTTTGATATTACTTACACCAAATAAATAATTCAATTATATGAAAAAATTAGTATTTATAGGATTAACAATAATAATGTTTTTTTTTAAAAATCATACATTAGCAAATTATGAGAAAGTCTTTTTTGATTTTAAAATAGATAGTATTTCTGGAGATACAATAGATTTTCAAAATTACCAAGACAAGGTAATTCTCTTAGTGAATACGGCTAGTTATTGTGGTTTTACACAACAGTATGATGACTTACAAAAATTATGGGACAAATACAAGGATAGTGGTCTTATAGTATTAGGAATACCATCAAATTCCTTTAATCAAGAAAAAAATGAAAATAATGAAGTAAAAGAGTTTTGTGAGGTAAATTTCAACATTAGTTTTCCTTTATCAACAATAACTGATGTTAAAGGTGATAATGCTCATGAAATATTTAAATGGGCTAAAAAAAATTATGGTAAATCTGCAGTACCAAAATGGAACTTTTACAAAATTTTAATTAACAAAGAGGGTAAAATTGAAGATACTTATTCATCTTTAACTAACCCAACATCAAATAAAATTGTATCAAAAATTGAAAAACTACTAAAAATATAACTTTAAACCATCATAAGCTGGAATAATGTTTTTAGGTAATCTTTTTTTAAGCATTTCATAATCTAGTTCAGAATGTAGGTTAGTTAGAATTGCTTTTTTAGGTGAAAATATTTTAATTAATTTTAATGATTGTTCTAAATTTAAATGTGACGGATGATTTTTATACCAAAGGCAATCTATAACTAAATATTTTAATTTATTAAAAAATTTATAATCTTTCTTATGTATTTTACTTACATCACTAATATATGCTAATTTTTTTGCAAAGATATAACATATACTTGTTACTTTTCCATGCTCAACTTTAACAGATTTAACTGTAATATTTTTTGAACCATCTTTTATTGAAAGTTTATCTTTAATCAAATTCATTTTTAATATTGCTGGGTATTCATTATTGTAGCTTTTAAAACAGTATGAAAAAGTATTAGTTAAATATTTTTTAGTTTTTTTATCAGCAAAAATTGGAACAGGATTTTTATTTTTAATATAAAATACTCTCAAATCGTTTATACCATGAGTTTGATCTGCATGCATATGTGAATACAAAACTTTATCAATTCTATTAATTTTATTTTTAATTAATTGAGTTCTTAAATCTGGTGAGGTATCAATCAAAACATTATCGGTTTTAGTTTGAATTATAGCTGAACATCTTGATCTAAAATTTTTTGGATTTTTAGGATTACATTGCCCAAAATAACCATCAGATCTTGGAACACCCATTGAACTTCCACATCCAAGAATGGTAAATTTTAATGGCATAGTTATTTTAATTTGAATAATAAATTAAAGTTTTCTGAAGTAATTTTTTCCATTTTATGATTTTCAGTTTTTTTTAAATGAGATAGCTTATCTAATGTGTGTTTAAGAAAGCTGGGTTCATTTTTTTTTCCACGTAATGGAACTGGTGCTAAATAAGGACTATCAGTTTCAATTAACAGTTTATCATTTGGTATTAATTTAAAAGTTTCTTGTAAACTTGAACTATTTTTGAAAGTTATAATTCCACTAGCTGAAAAAAAAGCACCTAATGTTAAAAGTTTATTAGCAAATTCAGTAGAACCAGTAAAGCAATGCATTAATATTTTAGGTTTAAATCTTTTATAATTTTTCAAAATTTCATATGTTTCATTTTCAGCATTTCTTGAATGTACAATAATTGGTATATCAAGCTCTATTGCAGCCTCTATATGAGTTTTAAAACTTTCTTGTTGTTTATTTCTATCTGAATGATCATAATAAAAATCTAATCCACTTTCTCCAATAGCTATAATTTTTTTATTCTGATTAACATAATTTATAATTTCATTCTTTGTTATTTTATTATCAGAGCATTCATGTGGATGTATGCCAAAAGTTCCATAAATTATAGAATCTATATCTATTATTTTTAGAATTTTATTAAAACTTTCTATAGTAGTACAAATAGATAAAATTTTTTCAATACCAACATTTTTAGATCTTGAAATAACATTTTCAAGATCGCTATACATCGGTTCATGATCTAAATGACAATGAGAATCTATCATTTTTCAATTTTTTTAAATAATATTGGAATTTTATTAATTTTAACATTTTTTAGTAAATTTTCATGAGTTTTGATTGATCTAAAATCAATTTCTTCTTCAGACAAATTAAAAATTTTTAAAGCTTTTAACGAACTATATGGAATAATTGGATAAAGCATAATAGATATTTTTCTTATTAATTCTAACGAAACGTACAATATTGTATTTAATCTTTTAATATCATTCTTTTTTTTCCATGGTTCTTGATCATTAAAATATTTATTAGCTGAAAATAACTGCTCTTGTATAAAATTCACATAAAAATTTATGTTTTGACAATCAATAGCTTCGATTAATTTATTATATGATTCATTATAAATTTTTAAAACCTGATAATCATTCTTATTAAATTCATAATTTTCTGGAACTTTTAAATCTAAATTTTTTTCAATAAATGAAATAACTCTTTGACACAAATTTCCATAATTATTTGCCAAATCACTATTTATACAACTCTCCAACTTTTCTTTTGAAATAGTTCCATCATTACCAAATGAAACTTCTTTTACTAAATAATATCTAAGTGGATCTAATCCATATGTATTAATAATTTCAATTGGGTCTAGTATATTGCCCTTAGACTTAGACATTTTTTCTTCTCCAGATAGAATCCATCCATGACCGTAAACTCTTTTAGGTGGCTCAATATTTGCAGCTAATAAAAAAGCTGGCCAATATACTGCATGGAATCTCAAAATATCTTTACCTATAATATGTAATGATGCTGGCCAAAATGATTTATAAAGATCATCATTAGTATTTGGATAGTTTAAAGCACTAATATAATTAGTAAGAGCATCTAACCAAACATAGATAACATGATCTTGATTTGAAGGAACCTTTATTCCCCAAGAAAAAGACTTTCTACTAATTGACAAATCTTTTAAACCGCTTTTTACAAAGCTAACTACTTCATTTTTTCTAGACTCTGGTAAAATAAAATTAGGATTATCATTATAAAATTTTAACAACGGTTCTTGCCATTTTGAAAGTTTAAAAAAAAAAGACTCCTCCTCTACCCATTCTACTTGGGATCCTGAAACTTTAGATATTTTTTTTTGATTTTTAACTTCAATTTCATCTTCTGAATAAAAAGCTTCATCAGATACAGAATACCATCCAGAATATTTTGATAAATAAATTTCATTTTTATTTTCAAGAATATTCCATAAATTTTCAACAGATTTTTTATGTCTTTCTTCAGTAGTTCTTATAAAATCATCATTTGAAAGGTTTAGGGTTTTGGAAAGATCAAAAAAAGTTCTTGAAATTTCATCACAAAATTCTTTTGGTTGCATATTCTTTTTTTCTGCTGCTCTTTGTATTTTTTGCCCATGTTCATCAGTTCCGGTTAAGAAAAAAACCTTTTTACCCTCTATTCTTTTAAATCTTGCAAAAAAATCTGAAATTATACTTGTATAAGCGTGACCCATATGTGGTTTAGCTGATGGATAATAAATAGGTGTTGTAATGTAATAATTTTTAGTCATTTAAAACTTTTCCACTGAATTCTATTAAGACACTTTCAATATCTAAATTATATTTTGTTGCATTATAAATTTTTGATAAGAAATATTTATATAAATTGTAAAATTTACTTTTAGATTTGTATAGTAATAAATTTTTATTAAAATATAGTTCAATAAAATACGATAAATTTTCTTTGATAAATATATCCTTTTTATAAATTTTTTTATCAATAATTATTTTTAAAAATTGATCAATTTTTACATCCTCGTTTATGTTGTTTAAATTAAAAAAATTATATAAAGAAATTATATCTTTTGGTGAAATATAATGATTTTTGAAATCATCACTTAAATCATCATAAAAATCATCATTAGTAAATTTTTTAATAACTTTTATTTTATCTTCATTATTTAAATGAAAATTAAATTTAATACATCTTGATTTTAATGTGTCTAACAAACTTGTTTTACAATCATGTATTAGAAAAAAAAATATTTTATTATTTGGTTCTTCAATTATTTTTAGCAAAGCATTGATTGAACTTATATTAAGATCTTCAATGTTATCTAATAGTATAATTTTATAATCATTATTAAATGAAGATTTATTTGTAAAGTTTATCATTTGTCTTATTTGAGATATTTGAATATTTTTTTTGTCGTCAATTGATGAAACTAAATAAAAATTGGGATGTGAATTATTAAGAATTAAATTATATGAACGATTATTAGATAAAATTAGATTTTTATCATAGTTGTATCTATCATCTTCATTTTTAGAAAAAATGTAATTAATTAAATGATAAACAAATGTACATTTACCTATTCCACGGTTTCCTGAAAAAATGATTTTATTCGGTAAAATATTTTTATCGTATAAATTTTTCATTTCTAAAAAAATTTCTTTATATCCAATTAATTCAATATTCTTGTTCGGTGCTGTTATCATATAGATAAAATAGTCTCTATTTTTTTAATTATTTTTTTTTTATTTTCGAAAATTTGTTTGTTAGAGTCAATTATCATATATTTTTTTTTATTTTTTGATAGTATCAAATAACCTTTTTGTACTTTCTTATAAAAATTTATGTTAAAATTATCATATCTATTATTATTAGATCTTTTTTTTAATCTTAATTTAAGATTTTTCATACTAACAATATTTAAGAATGTAAAATCTACTTTAATATTTTTTAATATAATATTATTTAATTTATCTATTATACTTTTATTTATTCCCATTCCATAATGTTGGTAAGCAATCGTAGAGTCTACGAATCTATCAATTAGAATAATTTTTTTTTTATAATTTTTTTTTATTAATGAGTGATAATTTTCATTTCTTGCAGACATATATAAAAGTAGATCAGTCAATTTATTAAATTTTGATTTTTTATTTAGTATTAAATTTCTTATTTTTTCAGAATTTTTAGATCCACCAGGTTCTCTAAGTTTCAAAAATTTGATTTTTTTTTTTTTTAAATAATTTTCTAAATTTTTAGCGTGAAAACTCTTACCAGAACCTTCAATACCTTCAAAAACTATGATCGGATATTTATACATCACCCCATATTAAATAGTTTATTGAATTAATAATTCTGGATATAATATTTTGTTTTTTTACATTATCAGATGCTAAAAGATTGTGTTCTGATAGAACATCTCCATCGTAATTAATTATTAATTTTGCAACTTTATCACCTTTTTTAATTGGAGCTTCTATTGGACCATTGTATAAAATTTTTGTTTCTAGTTTTTTAAGTCTTGACTTTTTAATTGACTTATAAATATCAGTATCACTATAAACACCAACAGTATTATTTTGACCAAGCCAAACATCTAAATCAGTTATCTTTTCTCCTTTTTTGGCAATTTCTACTGTATCAAAATTAGTTATACCCCATGTTAAAAGTTTTTGTGATTCTTTAGATCTTGAATTACGTGTTTGAAATCCGCTAGCAACACTAATTAATCTTCTTTCATTTCTTTTAATAGATGCTGCAAGAGAGTATTTTTCGTATGAAAGAAAACCAGTTTTAATACCATCTACCCCCATATTTTTATATAATAAAGGATTTCTATTACCTTGCGTAATAGGATCACCTCCAGTTCTGTTCCAAGTAAATTCTTTTTCTTTAAAAAGTTCGTAATATTCTGGATAATTTTTAATTAAGAAATTTGACATAATAAGTATATCTCTTACAGTTGAAAGGTTTTCAGGATGGTTAATTCCAGAAGAATTAGCGAAATTAGTATTGTTCATCCCTAATTCTTTGGCTCTTGATGTCATCATAATAGCAAATTCCTCTTCGGTCCCAGCTATACCTTCAGCTAAAGCAACACAAGCGTCGTTACCTGATGATATAATTATACCTTTTAAAAGATTTTCTACTGAAATTTCATCACCAACCATTATAAACATTGATGAATAACCGGCTTGAGAAAGTCTCCAGGCATTTTCAGATACAAAAAATTTTTCATCTAATGTAATTTGACCTTGTTTAATTAAATCAAAAGCAATTATAGAGGTCATAATTTTTGTCATAGAGGCAGGAAATATTGGTAAATCTGGATCTTTTTCATAGAGTATTTTTCCAGACAAAAAATCTTGTAATATTCCAGTTTTAGCTTTTATATCAAATTCAGCTGAGTGAAGTTTAGGAAAATAACTAATTAATAATATCAATAATGTTTTTATAAAAAATTTTATCATAGTTTTAATATTTCAATATTTTCAAAATTTAGTGGAGTTATATCATCAAATACTTTTTTTAAAGATTTTATATTGTCAAAAGGTCCATAATAAACTCTATAACTTGTGTTAGAAATTTTGGAAATTTTTGGTTTTTTGATATTTAACTCCTCATATATTCTATTTTGCATGGTTATTGCGGTATTTTCATAATAAAAATCAGCTATTTTAATTATATAATTAAATTTGTCCTTTTTTTGTTTTTTTTTCTTTTTTATTTTATTTAAACTTAAATCATTAATACTTATACCTTCAACAGGTGCTTTTTCCGCAACTTGTTTTTCTTCTTCATACATCTTTGCTTTTTTTGCAAAAAAAGTCGATTTTTCAGTAATCGTTTTTATTTCTACATATGGCTCTAATTCATCTAAATCAAGTTCTGTAAATATTCTTTTTGAAACAACTGAATTAAAAAAATCAGGATAATTTGAATTTGAACCAACTTTTGCAAGTATAGATTTATTGTTCAAAAGATTTGTTACTTTTACATTAGTATTTTTTTTTATATTTTTTTGAAAAATTATTAGTGATCTTTCATCAATTTTCTTAGTTACTAACTTTTTTTTTTTTAAATCTTCATCATATAAAAGAGTAAAGCCACGATTTGAGAAAACCTCAGATTGTATAATATTTTTTTTATTAACTTCATTTATACTATTTGTGCTGCATGAAGATAAAAATAAAAAAAATATAATAATAAATTTATAATTCATTTTTAAAGTAATCCTTTAATGTACAAACTGCTAAAGCAAACCTCAAAGATCTATTCCATTTTAATATTAACTCATAGTTATCAAAAGTTAAATAAGCTGGTTCTAGTAACTTTGAGTTTTCAACAATATCTCTGTCAGGGGTTATTATTCCAGTAATTAAATTTTCATCAACATTGATCTGATCATAATTTAATATAAATTTTTTAAAGTATTTAATTTTTCTCTTATTTTTAATTTTCTTTGCTGATGTATTAAGGAATTTTATTGGAATGTTTTCTTTTAACTTAATTTTATAAAAACATGGTTCATCATTATTCCAGCCTAATTTATTAATATAGTTTGCTGCAGAAGCAAATGAATCATGAGTTGATTTTAAATCAATTAAATTATCATTATCATAATCCAAAGCATAATTTTTTATTGTGGAGGGCATAAACTGGAAATTTCCAAATGCCCCAGCCCATGATCCATATAAAACATTTTTATCTATAACACCTTCATCTATTAGTTTTAGAATAGTTACAAGTTCATTTGTAAAAAATTCACTACGTCTTTTATCGTAACTTAGAGTTGCTAACGAGGACAATATATCCATTTTTCCAAGATAATTACCAAAGTTAGTTTCAATTCCCATAAGAGATAATAATAGTTCTTTTTCAACTTTATATTTAGACTCAACATTTAGTATTATAGAATTATTTTTGTTAAATAATTTTTTGCCTACTCTCAATTTATCATTAGATGTGCGTTTACTTACATATGTTTTTGTATCTTCATAAAATTCAGGTTGATATCTATCGTATTCAATGACTTTGGGTAAAAATTTGACGTTTGACAAAGTGCTATCTAAAGTTTTTTTTGATATTCCTTTTGTTTGAGCATATTCCTTAAATGAAATTAACCAATTATTGAAATCATCTGCATAAATAAAGCTGCTATTAAAAAAAGATATTAGGATGACATAAAAAGTAATTTTAATTATTTTCATATAAATCTCTCAAGTAAATTAATACAGCAATCCATATAAAAATAAAACTTATGAACTTGTCTACTGAAAAAGCTTCATTAAAATAAAAAAAACCAAGCAAAAATTGACCTGTTGGTACAATAAAAAAAACCATTCCAGATGGACCCAGCCCTGACAATTCAACACCTTTTACATATAAAAATAAAGGCAGTAAAGTCATAGGACCAGCTAATATAATTAATGAAGCAAGTTTTAAATTTTCAAAATTAAAATTATTATTATTTGTTTTTATTATGAAGTATAAAACAACTAAAATTATTGGAAGTATAAATAAACTTTCGATAAGTAATCCAATATCAGTTTCAACATTTATTTTTTTTCTAAGTAAATTGTAAAAACTCCACAAGAAAGCTACACCAAGGCCAACCCATGGAAGAGATGACATGGTAAATAATAAATATATAGTGGATATAAGAACTAATAGAATTGATAAAATTCTTTGTTTATTTAATTTTTCATCAAAAAAAATGAAACCAAGAAAAACACTTATGATCGGAAATATAAAATATCCAAAACTTGAATCAATAATTTTATCTGATGAGACTGCATATATCCAAAGCGTCCAATTACCCAAAATTAACAATCCAGTAATAAATAAAATAAATATTTTTTTTTTATTTAAAAAAACATTTTTGAATACTTTCCATTTATTTAGTAGCGTTGTTGTAATAATCAATATAAATAGAGTCCAAATTGATCTATGAACTACAACCTCGAAAAATCCTATAAATGAAATGTATTGAAAATAAATAGTACCAAGAAAACCCCAAAAAAAAGAACCTGTTGATGTAGATATTAATCCTTTTGTAAAATTAGAAATTTTCATATTTTTATGATTAGTTAAATGTCTACTAGTAGGGTTTATTAATTCAAATAATATTTTTGGTTGATATTATTAAATAACATAA
>CETH01183435.1_pt1 | contig 11347 bp, 13 predicted proteins | sample 361461 | NCBI WGS metagenome assembly CETH01 (sample SAMEA2622695, study PRJEB7988) | marine metagenome | isolation source: saline water (ENVO:00002010), including
CCATTTTCAAGTTTTATAATAATTTTTTTCATTAATTCTATAGTTGTTATTGCTTCTTTATCTCCACCTTTAGCTTTTTTTTCTACAGAGTTTATTCTTTTATTAAGACTTTCTAAGTCGGAAAGCATCAGTTCCGTTTCTATAACTTCAATATCATGAAGAGGATCTATTCTATTATTAACATGAGTTATATCATTATCATCAAAGCATCTAATTACATGACAAATAGCATCGACTTCTCTGATATTTGCCAAAAATTGGTTGCCTAATCCTTCCCCTTTACTTGCGCCTTTCACTAGGCCTGCTATATCAACAAAGTCAACAAACGTAGGGATAATTTGTTTGGGATTATTTATTTTGGCCAATTCGTCTAATCTCTTATCAACTAAAGCCACACGTCCTATATTTGGTTCTATAGTGCAAAAAGGATAGTTTTCTGCATTTGCTGAATTTGTTTCTGTAAGGGCATTAAATAGAGTTGATTTTCCTACATTAGGCAAGCCTACTATACCACAATTGAACCCCATTTTATTTTCCTTTTCCTATAATTTCTGAGAGTGTTTGAGATAAATTATTTATATTTTCAAAAATAAAACTCAAATTTGAACTTATATTATTTATTAAAGTACTTATTATAAATAAGTCTTCTTTATTAAAATTTCCTAAAACGTAGTTATTCACTAGTTGCTTATCTCCAGGATGACCTATACCGATTCTTATTCGAATATAATCTTTACCTATATGAGAATCTATGCTTTTTAATCCTTTGTGTCCGCCAGAACTTCCTCCAATTTTTGTTCTAATATCTCCAACTTTTAAGTCCAAATCGTCATGAATTACTATAATTTGTTCATTTTTAAGCTTATAAAATTTTTTTATTAGACTTAAACTTAGACCGGATAAATTCATATAGGTTTGAGGTTTTACTAGAGTTAAAGGGTTATCATTAATATGCCCTTTAATAATATGTGATTGAAATTTATTTTTAAGTGGAGAAAAAGAATATTTTTTTATTATATTATCAATAGTCATAAATCCAACATTATGTCTATTCATACTATACTTAGTTTCTGGATTACCTAGTCCAACTAAGACTAACACTAGTTTACTTCCATTCTATAAATTAATTATTCTTCTTTTTTATCATTTTCTTCTGCAGGTTTTTCTTCACTAGAACTAGTTTCTGTTTCAGCTATATCTTCTTCACCTTCTTCTCCTTCAGCACTTTCTTCTTCTTCTTCCTCTGAAGTAAGGGCTGCTGGTGCTACGACACTTGCAATAATAAAATCTCTATCTGTAATTGTAGGAGTAACTCCCTCTGAAACATCTTTAATATTACTAAAACGAATTGAATCTCCTAATTCAAGACCTGTAAGATCTATAATAAAAAGTTCTGGAATATTTGATGCAGGACAGGAAACCTCTATATTATATCTTACTATATTTAATATTCCCCCTTTTTTTATTCCTGGGCATTCTTCTTCATTTTCGAATTTTACTGGAACTTCTATTGTAACATTGGTGTTATCACTAACTCTTAAAAAATCTATATGTTCAGTTTTATCGGTGACTGGATGTATAGAAATTTCTTGAGGTAAAACTTTTATATTTTCTTTTTCTATTTCAAGATTACACAATCTATTAAAAAAACCTTCTTTTCTTAGCTCAGCATTTAAATCTCTCTCATTTATTGAGACAGCTACTGGATCTATTTTATTACCATAAACAATAGCTGGTATTCTGCCTTCTCTTCTTAATGCTCTTGATTTACCTTTTCCTACAGATTTTCTAGTTTCTGCAGAAAGGTTAGATGTCGTTACCATTGTTTACTCCTATAATAATAAAATAAATACTTTTAATTTAAAAAATTAACATTAGTCAAATAAGCTAGAAACTGAACTATCTGAACTAATTCTCCTTATAGCTTCCGCTATCAGTGGAGCTAGGTTTAATATACGTATGTTACTCGCGTCAAGGATTAATTTACTTGGAGCAATACTATCTGTAATTACCAACTCATTTAATTTAGAATTTTTTATTCTTTCAATAGCTGGACCAGATAGAACTCCATGAGTAATATAAGCTGAAACACTCTTCGCTCCTGCATTAATTAAGGCCTCTGCTGCATTACATAATGTTCCAGCTGTATCAACAATATCATCAACTATAATACAATCTCTATTATTTATATCACCTATAATATTCATGACTTCTGATTCGTTAGCTTTATCTCTTCGTTTATCCACTATTGCGAGATCACCATTAATTCTTTTAGCAATACCTCTGGCTCTGACAACTCCTCCTACATCTGGAGAAATAACAACTAGATCTTTATTTTTGTAATTCTCTAAAATATCTTTTGTAATAACTGGTGCAGCATATAAATTATCCACAGGTATATCAAAAAAACCTTGAATTTGTCCTGCGTGTAAATCTATGGTTAAAAGTCTATCTATACCTGCAGTAGTAAGAATATCTGCAATTAATTTAGCTGATATAGGCGTTCTAGGCCCAACTTTTCTATCTTGTCTAGCATACCCAAAATATGGAATAACGGCTGTGACTGTATTAGCTGAGGCTCTTTTTAACGCATCAATTGTTATTAATAATTCCATTATATGATCATTTGCTGGCATAGATGTTGATTGAATTAAAAATATATTTTTACCTCTAATATTTTCATTTATCTCAACAAATACTTCTTGATCTGAAAACCTAGTAACAGTTACATCAATAATTTTAACTTTTAATTCATTGCTTATTTGATTTGCAAGAATTGGATTACTATTTCCTGAAATAATGTGCATATCTAAGCCTTTATAAATTTAATAATAATAAAAATATTATAAACATAAATTGGCGTAATATATATTATAATACATATTTTAAATCTATCTATTTTTATAGATTTATTAACATATTAAGCTCAGAAAGAGACATTTCAATTATTTTATTAGAAATTTCTTTCCATGCGTATTTTAAAATTGATTTTTTAATGATATTTTCTTGCCTAATAGACCCTATAAAATCTTGATTTTTATCTAATATTTGCCATTCTACATTAATCTTAATTCTCTCTTTATCAATATTTTCAAAAATAAAAATAATTTTAATAAAAGAATAATCAGTAAAGTTCTTATTAATAATATTTTCTTTATCTAATAGCTGAATAGAATTTTGAGAGTAAACTTCTTCTAATTTATTGAAAAAAACAGCCTGAAGATTTTTATAATCTTTTAAACCTTTTATTTCTAAAACTTTTAGATACTTTTTTTTATTTAATTTCAAAACTATTATCTCAATAAAATCCGCTAATTGAATTGATATTGAATTTTGGGTAGCTTTATCTTTAATATTTTTATTAGATAATTTAATTTCTAATTTATTAATAACTTTCTCTTTATTTAAAATATTAAAAATTATTTTTTTTAAATTCTCTTGTGGGTAATTAATTAGTGTTGATTTAATTATAAAGCTGTTTTTGTTAAAATATTTATAACTAGCTAAAATATTATTTTTTATTAGTTCTCTTTGAATTTTATCTTTTAAAAAGAGGTTTGTTTGATTATTAACACCAATAATATTCTCAATATAAATTACAGAATTAATTGAATCATTGGTTGGAGGTGAAGTTTTTGAATTTTGAAAAGGTTTATCAATGATTAAGCAACTAGTATTTATAAATAAACAAAATATATATACTAAATACTTCATTATTTTATCTCATTGATAGAAATAGTAGATATCATTCTGCCGCAATCTCCAATGCCTCTTTGAAAATTTCTTCTGAAACTAAAATACTTCTCTTCTTCCAAGTAAGTATCTTCTCTTAAATTAGAAATATTTTTTATATTTAAACCATTGTATAATGCTTCATCTTTAATATAGTATGGTAAGTCAAATTTATATCTATCATTATGAGTATTAATAAAATATTTTTTATTATTAATATTTTTTTTTATAAAATTATCATAAAAATCTTCTTTAACATTATAAGACTTGGGCCCTATACAAGGGCCTATAGATAATTTTATATTTGTTGTTTTTGATTTCATTTCTATAAAGCTTTTAATAGTATTGGTTAAAATATTTTTTATTGCCCCTTGCCATCCAATATGTATAGCGGCAATAATATTATTTTTGGGGTCAAATAATAAGACTGGAGCACAGTCAGCAGTTAGAATACCTAAAACTATATTTGGTTTATTAGTTATTATTGAGTCTGCTTCAATTTTAGATGTTTCATAGTTTAAATTATCAATATAAAGTACTTTGCTGCTATGTATTTGTTTAACTGTCTTTAAATTTTTAATATTTAATTTGTGATAGTTGCAAATTAATTTTCTATTATTATTTACGTTTTCTAACGAGTCATTTGAATTAAAACTACAATTTAGACTAAAATTATTATTACTTGAATAACCGCCATTTTTAGTAAAAAAACCATGTGTAATTTTTTTAAATTTTAGATTGTTGCTTAAAATTGGTTTAATTTTGTTATTATTCATTTTGAAAACCGGCAGGTTGAACTTTTTCTTCAGACGTTATTATTATAGCTTCAAATAAATTTCCCATTTCTTCATCTGATATCAATCTATAATAATCATTTAAAATTTTATCTTTTTTATTAGGATTAGTTTTAATAAGCTGCTTGCATCTGATATCAATACCTAAATTTTTTAAAAATATTTTTTGTTTTATTGGGCCATAAACATGAGCATTAAGTTCTCTTGCAATATTTTTTATAAGTGTGAAATCTACTTTTGTAGATAAATCACATTCACCTGGGAATAGAAGGGGATTTATATATTCGTGTTTTCTAACAGCTTGGAATGAACCAAATTCATCCTTTTCATTTAACGCATAATCAATAATTAAAAAAGCTCCTCTCTGTTCCAAAATTTTTTTAATTATTGAAGTAGTGATATTTATAATCGCAGGGCTAAATTCAATTATAATATTTTTTTTTAAATATTCAGGTATAATATGCTCAAACGGGCTCGATTTTGTATCATGAATAAAACATAAATTATTATTAGAATCAATATCTATAAGTCGCTCATGCCACCTATTATTAACTTTAATAAATTGATGAGTTGGTAGTGCATCAAAAAATTCATTAGCGTAAAGCATAGTAAACCCTTTTGGTATTTTATTAATATCGTTAAATGATTCAGATTTTGGAATATTAAGTTTTTGTAATTGTGATAATTTTAATGATGCCTCTATAAAAATAGGTTGGATTTTTTTAAAAAGAATTTTATCTACTTGTTTTATTGCTCTTAATGCATCTTTCATCATGGTTCCTTTACCTCCTCCAACATCAACTAATATGGGAGATACAGGTTTATTACATTGATACCAATAGTCTACAAAAGATAATCCCACAAGCTCTCCAAAGATTTGACTTATTTCTGGAGAGGTAATAAAATCTCCTTTAGTGCCAATCACATCATTTCTATTATAGTAACCTTGCTTTGGAGCTAATAAACAATCAGACATATAATCTGCAATTGTAATTGGACCTTGTAATTTTATTTTTTTTATAAAATGTTCTTTCAAGATTTATTCTTTTTTATTTTATAGTTGGTTTTTGAATACAAATAAATACCTAAAATTATTAAAGGAATAGATAATAGCATTCCCATCGTATAATTATAATATAAAGCCCCTATATGCCGATCAGGCTCTCTGTAAAATTCAATAAAAATTCTAGAGCAGCCATATAATATACAGAATAGACCTGAAATTTTACCTGGTTTATCTAATAATTTATTTTTTACTATGCAAAAATATAATATTACAAATATCAAAACTCCCTCAAAAAAGGCTTCATATAATTGACTAGGATGTCTAGTATTAGGACCTGCGCATTTAAATATTATTGCCCAAGGTAATTCTGATTTTTTGCCCCAAAGTTCTCCATTTAAAAAATTTGATATTCTACCTAAAAATATTCCTATTGGTGCGGCAGAACAAATTAGATCTGTTAGTGAAAGTAAACGTAAATTATTAATTTTTGTAAATATATATGAAGAAATTATTATTCCAATAAGACCTCCATGAAAGGACATTCCACCTTGCCAAACATATAATATTTTCATAGGGTTTAGAATATAATATGAAAAATTATAAAATATTACATAGCCTAATCTTCCACCTATAATAATTCCTAGCATTGCCCATAATAAAAAATTTTCGATATGTTTTTCACTAATCCTATTATCATTAGACTTAATTATATTTTTTATATAAATTTGGCCTAATATTAGTCCAAATATATAAGAAAGTGCGTACCACCTAATTTCTATAGAAAATAAAGAAAATCCTGATGTAAGTCCTAGAGAACAGGAGGTCTCAGTTAATCTTATAAATTCATCAATCATATTTATTTATATTTATCTTTTGATAGTAGATAATTCGTAACATAATCATAAACACCTTCTTCTAGAGTTAATGCTTTAATTTTATATCCTTTATCCTTTATTTTACTCATTTTGGCTTTTGTATAATATTGATATTGATTCTTAATATTTTCTGGCATTTCTATATATTCAATTTTGGGAGATATATTTATTGCTGTAAACATTGCCTTTACTAAATCTTCAAAAGTCCTTTCAATACCTGTACCACAATTAAAAAGGCCAGAAATTTTTTTATTGTCTATAAGCCAGTTAATTAAAGAGATGCAATCATTAATATAAATAAAATCTCTAGACTGTTGACCATCTTTAAATTGATTATTATAGGATTTAAATAATTTTACTTTACCTATTTTATTATACTGGTCTAATGCGTGTTTTACTACAGATTGCATATTTCCTTTATGGTATTCATTAGGGCCATAAACGTTAAAAAATTTTAATCCCACCCATTGTGGAGGATGTATATTCTTTTTAGCCTGATTGATAGCATATCTATCAAATAGATATTTTGACAGACCATAAATATTTAGAGGTTGATATGTTTTATCATCTGAGTCATCAAAACCTCTAGAACCGTCACCATAAGTAGCAGCTGAAGAAGCATAAATAAATCTAACATTATTTTTAGTGCACCATTTCCAGAGGTTTTTAGTAAATCTGGTATTAATATCATAGATTAGTCTAAAATTAGTTTCTGTAGTTGATGAATTCGCTCCCATATGAATGACTAGATCTATATCATTTCTTTTATTTAAGTATTCTAAAATACTTTCAGGAGTAATTAACTTTTCATAGCTAAGCTTATTTATATTATTATTTTTACTAATATGATCTAACCAGTCACAAATAATTATTTTATGTAACCCTTTTTTATTTAAAGCTGATACTATATTTGAGCCTATGAAGCCTGCTGCTCCTGTAACTAATATCATAATATTATTACCCTAGTATTATTTTATTTAAATTTTTAAATACTTAATTATATAAAGATTATATATACTACTATAAAAATATATAACTTTTTATAAAAAACTAAGGATAAAAAATGTCTAATAAAGAATTTATAAAAGAAGATATTATTAAATTAATTGGAGGAGCTACCTCGACGTTAGGAATATTTAAAGAAGAAATTGAAGAAAAAATAAAAGATAGAGTTGAAAAATTAATATATAAACTAGAGTTGATTAATAAAAAAGATTTTTTAACTGTTAAAAAAATGGTTGAAAAATCTAGATTAGAGAATGAAGAATTAAGAAAAAAAGTTAATTTATTAGAAAAAAAACTATCATTATTAACAAAAAATAATAAAAAATAATCAGTTGCTATTTACTGATTCTAACTAAATTAAAAAATAAATGATAATATAATATTTTATTTATAAATATTTTTTATTTTATCTACATATAAGTCATTGATTATATTATATAAATTTATATTTAATTTTATATTTCACGATTGATTTGCACTTTAAGTCAGCTTTTGAGAATATACTCTATATAGATGTTATTTTTTATGAGGTACTATATTTAGTATAATAAGGTTTATTAATGAGAGCTCTTTTATCAGATTTAGAAAATAATAACTTTAATCCATTAGATTTAATCGAAGATATTGTAGTCTCAAATGACTGGCCTCACAATAGAGCAGATAGTAATACTTTATATGTTGAAGTAGGAGGAGAGTGGTGTGATTATCAACTTACTCTAGCTTGGAGTAATGATCATAAATTATTACAATATACGTGGACTTATAATATTAAAGTTCCAATGAAAAAATATAATACATTATATGCTTTATTAAATAAAATAAATTTAAATATAAGCTCAGGTCATTTTGAATTATGGGTTGATGAAGGTTATCTTATGTATAGAAACTCTCTGATAAGTTTTGATTATTCGTCTATTACTCCTGAAAAAATTGAATATATTTTATCCTCTTCATTAGCGGATTGTGATAAGTATTATCCTACTTTTCAATTTTTATTATGGGGAGATAAAACTCCTAGTCAGGCAATCGAAGCTTCATTATTAGAAACCCAAGGTGAGGCTTAGTATATTCTGTGATTAATTTTCCAGTTTTATTTATAGGTTGTGGTAAAATGGGTACTTCGATCTTAGATGGTATATTATCTAAAAATATTTTAAATAATAATGATATATTTGTATTAGAACCTAACAATAATCAAAGAAAATTTTTAAAAAAAAAAGGTGTATCTGTATTTGAGAATATTGCTGAAATAAATTTTAAAAAACTAGGAATAAAAGCATTAATATTTGCAGTTAAACCTCAAATACTTGAGACGGTAGCACTAGAAATAAAAAAATATATTTATATTAAAGTTCCTATAATTTCTATAGTAGCTGGAAAGCGAATAAAATTTTATAAAAAGATTTTTGGAAAAGATTCATCTATCATTCGAGTGATGCCAAATACTCCTGCGACATATGGAATGGGTATAAGCGCTATTTATCACTGTAATAAAACAAAAAAAATACACTTTCAGAAAACTAACAAAATATTTTCAGCTGTGGGAAAAGTAATATCTGTAAAAAAGGAAAATGAAATGGATATAATTACAGCTATTTCTGGAAGCGGACCAGCTTATGTGTTTTTATTTATAGAAAATTTAATTAAGTCTGCTATTAACAATGGCTTAGATAAAAAAACAGCAATAGAGTTGGTTAAAGAAACTTTTTTAGGTTCAAGCTATATGGCATCTATCTCTAATAAATCAGCCGAAGAATTAAGGATAGATGTTACAAGTCCTGGCGGAGTAACTGAAGCTGCCCTTAAGGAATTTAATCAAAATAACATATTAAAAAATACTATTGATAAAGCAATTAATTCAGCAGTAAAGAAATCTATAATATTATCAAAATAATTTAATTATGATAGTTGACTTGATACTTTTTTATATAGAAGTATTTTATATGGTATATAATAATTAAGGTAATATTATGAATAATAATACATTAAGAAGTAAATTAGTCTCAATTGCTATAAAAGAGCTATTAGCAAATAGATGGAATGTTTTAGATATGAAAAGATTATCAAAATTATCTAAATACCCATTAGAAAAAGTTTTGTTAGAATGTAATTCTAAACATAATTTAATTGACTATTGGTCTGATAATATAAATTTTGAAATGGTAGAAAATTTATCTATGAGTGAACTAAAACTAGTTTCAAAAAAAGAAAGAGTGCTAGAATTAATGTTGTGTCGATTTGATGTAATTCAATCAAAAGCAAGAGAAGTAAAGGCCTTAATTAAAATATCAAAAAAAAGTATTGTAGATTCTTCTTTTAATTTTAATAGAGCAATAAAGGGTATGAAATTGATATTAGATTATTCTGATATATCTACTAAAGGTTCATATGGATTAATAAAAATTAAGGCTTTAACTTTAATTTGGCTTCTCACTCTAAGAGAATGGAGTAAAGGCGAATTAAAAAATGAAGAGGCTATAATGGCCGTATTAGATAAGAGGTTAGTTATGGCTGAAAAAATTAATCATCTTTTTATATAAAGTTTATATAGGTACTGATAAAGTTGCTCTTAGGCCTCCTAGATCAGATTTTTCTAATTTAATTTCTCCTCCATGGCTTCTAGCAATGTCTCTTGCGATTGTAAGTCCTAATCCTAAACCACCTGTTGATAAGTTTCTTGAACTTTCTACCCTATAAAATGCTTTAAATACTGATGAATAATCCTTTTCCTTTATACCGGGACCATCATCATCAATAATTACTAGAGCATTTTTTTCTTTTTTAATTAATGAAATTTTGACAGTTTTACTTTCTCTACTAGCATTAGAAGTTAAATTAGTTATTGCTCTTCTTAGATCGTTTATTCTAACTTTTGCGTCTACTGTCTGAATGTTTTTTGGAATAATTATATCTCCATTTCTTTTAGCATCTAAAATTATACTTCCTATAAGTTTTGAAAGATCTGATTTGACTCTAATTTCCATTTCTTTTTCTTTAATAAAAGATAAGTAAGCTTCTAACATTTGTTCCATTTGTGTAACATCCTCTTTTAAACCAGCTTTGTCTTCATTTTCTGCAAGCATTTCAATCTGAAGTCTCATTCTAGTAAGTGGAGTTCTTAAATCATGACTTACGCCTGCTAACATATTAGTCCTTTGTTCTATATGTAATCTAATTCTTTCTCTCATATCTAAAAATGCATGAGTTACATGTCTTACTTCATCTGCTCCTCTAGGTTTTAATGCAAAAAAAGTATCTCCTTTACCAAAGGCATCAGCTGCATTAGATAATTCTTTTAATGGACTAATTTGTCTTCGCAAAAAATATACAGCTAAACCTAGCAAAAATAATGATGAAAAAACCATTACAGCAATAAAAATATAAGTTGTCGAACTATACAATCTTTTCTTTGAAATTTCAGTTAGTAAAACTTTATTAGGCAATTGAACATAAATTAGTACTTTATTTAAACTTTTTATTGTATTGAACGTATGAGGAAATTTTATTCTTTCTTTTAAAGACTTTGATAATGCTCTATCTAATCTTGATTTTTTTGGATGCAGTAACTCATCTTTAGTTAGACTGTAATCAGGAATAATTTTAAGTTCAGCACCAAAATAATTTGCAGCATCTTCAAATATTTTATTCTCTAATTGGGGATTATTTTCAGCTAATATTATTTTTTCTGAAATTAACGCAATCTCGCCTGCTACAGCTAAAACTAATCTTCTACCTACGTCATCCCAATGCCTTTCAAAGAAAAAATATCCAAGAAAAATTTGTAAAAATATTAATGGTAATCCAACAATAAATAAGGATCTTCCAAATAAGCTTTTGGGCATGACGTCTCTAAGTCTCATTTAACTTCCAATAAATTTCTAGGTAAGGTATATCCTTCTCCTCTAACAGTAATTATATATGATGGGACCTTAGGG
>CETH01183795.1_pt1 | contig 11327 bp, 10 predicted proteins | sample 361461 | NCBI WGS metagenome assembly CETH01 (sample SAMEA2622695, study PRJEB7988) | marine metagenome | isolation source: saline water (ENVO:00002010), including
TAAATACTATTATTCCATGTGATAAAATATTTCATTATAGAAATAAAATGGAATTTACTTTTTCAGGGAATCCATGGTACATCAAAGATGAGTCCTATAACAATGTAATCATTGGCCTTCATGTACCAAAACGATTCGATAAAATTTTAAATATCAATGAATGTCAAATCAATAATGAAGTGTTTAACAAAATAATTTCAATATGTAAAGAAATTTCCAATAAAAATAAATTAGTTCCATATAATGTAGTAAAACATACTGGATTTTTAAGATACCTTGTTATTAGGATGGGTATACATACTAATGAGACTATGATAAATTTTGTTACTGCAGGTTCAAAATCAAAAATAATGCAACCATTTGTTGATGCACTAATAGCAAATATTCCTAATATAAAAAGTATCATCAATACGATTAATACTAAAAAAAATAACACGGCATCAGGCATATCTAAATTGCTTTATGGTGAGGAATGTATAAATGAAAAAATTGGTAACTACACATTTAAAATTTCTGCAAATTCATTTTTTCAAACAAACTCATACCAAGTTAAAAAATTATATGATTATATAATTAAAATAGCAAAATTTAAAAAGACTGATATTGTTTATGATTTATATTGCGGGACAGGTACGATTGGGATTTATTTAGCAAAAAATGTTAAGTATGTTTATGGTATTGAAATCATAGAAGATGCTATTAAAGATGCAAAATTAAATGCAAAGATTAATAATATTGATAACATTAATTTTTATTGTGGAGACTTAAAGGATGTATTAGATAGTGATACTATGAATAACATTGAAAAGCCTACAACAGTAATTGTAGATCCACCACGACCTGGATTACATCCAAACACAGTCAAAAATTTAATAAAAATATCACCTGAGAAAATTATTTATGTGTCATGTAACCCTGCAACTATGGCACGTGATATAGATATACTAACAAGTGAAAAATATACGATTAAAGATTTACAACCTATTGATATGTTTCCCCATACACCACACATTGAATGTATTACTACTTTAATTCTTAATTAATAGTTTAATCTTATACATTAATTTGAAGTAAATTTATAATATGAATGCCATAGAAATATCATCTTTAAAGAAAACTTATGATACCGGTGATGAAGCCCTAAAAGGAATAGATTTAAATATTAAACGAGGGTCTTTCTTTGGCCTGCTTGGTCCAAATGGTGCTGGTAAAACAACAACGATTGGTATTTTAACTGGGCTTGTAAATAAAACATCTGGAACTGCTAAAATTCTAAGACATGACATAATAGATGATTTTAAGCTTGCTAGACAATCAATTGGATTGTCTCCTCAAGAAATCAATTTAGATGTATTCTTTTCTGTGCGTCAAATCTTACTTTTTCAAGCAGGATATTATGGCGTTACTCAAAAAATTGCTGAAAATAAAGTTGACACTATATTAAAAAAATTAGATTTATATCATAAAAGAAATGAAACATCAAGACATCTATCTGGTGGAATGAAAAGGCGAATTCAAATTGCAAAAGCTCTTGTTCATGATCCTCCAATTCTAATCCTCGATGAGCCAACTGCAGGTGTTGATATTGAACTAAGACATATGCTTTGGGAATATTTAAAAGAATTAAATAATGAAGGGAAAACTATTTTACTAACAACTCATTATATTGAAGAAGCTGAAAAGTTATGTGATGAAATTGCAATTATTAATAATGGTGAGATTATTAAACAAGGTGAAACAAAGTCTATTATTAAAGAAGTAAGTTTAAGTACAATTGAAATTGAAGTAGACAAACCTAATGATATAAAGCTATCAGATAATTTCGACTTTTCAATAAATAATAATATTTTAAAAATTCAAACTAAAGAAGCAAATAAAGAAATAACAAAAATCATTAAAGAAATTGAACAAACAGCAACCATAAATAATATAAATATTATCAATAGTTCATTAGAAGATGCATTTCTAAAACTAACAAATAAATGAATATAGAATTTTTAACATTTTTACGTAGAGAAATATATAGATTCATGGTGCTCTATAAACAAACCATTATACCTGCATTGCTATCTTCATTATTATATATTTTAGTGTTTGGTGAAGCACTAGGAAATAGAATAGGACCTTTAGAAGGTACAAGCTATATGAGCTATATTGTCCCAGGCTTAGCAATGATGTCTGTAATCACTCAAGCTTACCAAAATAGTGCATCAAGTATAATGCAAGCCAAATACTTGAAATTTATTGAAGATATATTAATAGCTCCTTTAAGTGGACTTCAAGTTAGCTTAGGTTATATAATTGGTGGAGCAATGAGAGGACTCATATGTGGATTAGGAATTTTAATTATGTGTATTATTTTATCTCAAGCACCAAATGCTCAAGGTGATTTTAATATAAATAATTGGCCTTTAACTATATTATATCTTTTAACTGTTTCATGGACATTTTCTGCATTTGGAGTTATTATTGGAATAATTGCAAAATCATGGGATGAAATTGGAAGTTTCTCAAACTTTATATTTATGCCAATGACTTTCCTTGGTGGAGTATTTTACTCTGTTGATATGCTCTCTGAACCTTGGAGAACTATTTCATATTTCAATCCTATATATTGGATGATTAGTGGATTAAGATATTCAACACTTAATATTGGTGAAAACTTAAATTTAATTTCACTCGTTTTATGCATTAGTTTTAGTTGCCTATTCACAATAATAGCTAGTTATTTATTTAAAATAGGATACAAAATAAAATCATAAAGGATTTATTCATTTTATATGTAGATTATTTATGTTTTTATTAAATTACAATAATATATGTTTGAACAACTAAAAAGAAATAATCTCTTTAAAGTAATTTTAGGCATTATGTCAACCTGGATTATAGGTGGATTAATCATATCTATAATCGAGGGTGGTGAATTTTCAAATTTTGGAAATTCACTTTGGTGGGCTATTGTTACAATGACAACTGTTGGGTATGGAGACATGTCTCCAACAACAGGTCTTGGAAGATTCTTAGCAATTATTATTATGTTTTGTGGGATTAGTTTAATAGCAGTTGTAACAGGAACAATTTCTTCAATTTTTACAACTAAAAGAATTATGGAGGGAAAAGGTTTGGGAAATATAACATTTAATAATCATACTCTTATTTGTGGGTGGAATAGCAATATCAATAATCTTATTTCATCACTAATAGAAAAAGAAAAAAATATTAATATAGTATTAATTAATAATCAGAATGAAGATACTGTTAATAGTACATTATCTGCTTTTGAAAATTCATCGATTAAATATGTAAAAGGAGATTTTTCCATTGATTCTATATTAACAAAAGCAAATGCCCAAAGTGCAAAAAATGCTATAATTCTAAATAATCAGGAACTAAGTAATGATGAAAAAGTCATACTGTCAACTTTATCATTAAAAAAGATATCAACTAATATAAAAGTTGTTGCCCAAATAACTGATAAAGAAAAAATGTCATTTTTAAAAAGAGCTAATGTTGATGCAATTCTTATTAATGATAATTTTGAATCTTTCATGGCAACATCACATATTGCGAGTCCTAGCATTGCTCAAACAATTGAACAAATTATTGATTCAAATTCAAATAATAAAATTGAAAATAGAAAAATTCCAAGTCACCTAATCGGTTCAACATTTTCTGAATTATTTAATTTCTTTTATACAGAGAATAATGAAATATGTCTTGGAACATATTCAGAAGAAGAAAATATGGGTATATCTGAGTTACTATCATCTGATGCTTCCGCATTAGATCAGTTTATTGAAAAAAAATTAAAAGAAGCTGGGCATTCATTAGATGAAAAAAACAAACTCAATATCAATCTTAATCCTAAAAAAGATGATGTCATTAGCAAAGGACAAGGAGCACTAGTACTAAAATGAGCGAACAATTAAATAAACTTATAAACTATAAAATCTTCAATGGATTAACAGAAGAAAACATCAAATTATTCATACCTCTAATTGAAATTAAAGAATTTTCTGAAAATGAAAAAATTATTGAAGAAAATGAAACTGGAGATAGTTTGTTATTCTTACTTGAAGGAGATATTAGTATTACAAAAGCTCTTACTCTTGCAACAAATAAAGATGATGGTGATAATTCTGAAAAAGAACTAATTCGATTAAAATCTGAATATAATATCGCAATGGGAGAACTCTCATTATTTAGTGAAGATAAAAAAAGAACTGCTACAGTAAGAGCATTAACAAAATGTAAAATAGGATATCTCACTTCTAAAGATTTCTTTGATGTATGTAATTCAAATAAAGATATAGGATATATTGTTGTAAGTAATATCGCTAACATTGTAGCTGAAAATCTAATTAAATCAAATCGAGATGTACTCAAACTAACAACAGCTTTTAGCTTGGTAATGAGTAAATAAATTATAAAAAACATTGTTTATATTATACTATGTTCATTTTTATTTCCCGTAGGGGAAGCTGGTGCAATATTTTTACTTATTTCTCCATCTCCATATCATAACGGTTTAGGCGGATCTGGTGTTGGAATTCCATCAAATGATATTAATACAACATACTATAATCCAGGAGCTTATATTCCAAAAAATAATCTTGAATTACAAATTTCAAAATATAATTATAATTGGCTACCTGCATTATCTGATGATCTAATATATAATTATGAGGTTGGTGTAATTAGTTATATGATTCCAAATTCTCAATTCAATGTCTCTTTTACAACTGCAAATACATATTTAGATTTAGGTGAACAATCAGGCATGGATGCTCAAGGTAATACAACAGGAACATTTAACATTGGGATGAAAGCAAATGCATATAGCCTATCTGCTGGATATAAATCTAATAATATACCTCTTTATTTAGGACTTGGAGTAACATATAAAAATGTTTATCAAAATCTTGCACATTGGGATTTAGGAAGAATTAATACCAATACAACAATGTATGATTATGGATTGATTCTTTCATTTCCATTTAAAAATATTAATGTATTTGAAGATTCATATTTAGATATTAATCCAGCTATAGGCTATAGCTTGGCAAACAGATCTAATGACTTTGTATCCTTTGTTGATACAATACAAGGAGACCCCACCCCTAGAACTGCGAAACTCGGAATATCTGTTTCACTAGATTTTAAAAAAGACAATCTAAACATGTTCCAATTCTTGTATGCTTCCGATGTACATGATTTATTGCTTGATGTGAATACAACTACAACAACAAATGATTATGGACAAACTATTACTGAATATGAATTTATTGATTATGAAAACAATTTAGGAAATATTGATTTTATAGATCATATTATTAATCATGATGTAGAGGAAGGTGACGATATCGCTATTAATTATGGATACCAAACAACTTTTTTAGATATTTTAACTTTTCAAAATGGTAGAGTTAAAGATATAGATGGACAAGTAGTTTATAGGACAAGTGGTGAGAGTATAAATTTAAATGGAATATTTAAACTTATTAAATACTATACAAATAATTCAAAAATTGATGAAATTTCTAATCTATTTAATTTAAAATACAGTCAATCCAGAACACATGCTGAAGAAGGACACGCATTAGAAAATATAAAATACAAATCAATCACTTTATCATTTTCTGTTTTATAAAATCTATAATTTTATTAAATCATTATAAATTGTAAAAATAAATAAAAATAAAATTAGAAAGAATCCTACAGACTGTATTGCATATTTAACATTTAATGGTAAATCTCTGCCAATAACTCCTTCAATAATTGCTAAAGCAGCATGTCCCCCATCAAGACCTGGAATAGGCAAAATATTAATTAACCCAAGATTTGCACTAATATATGCCATTAAAAATAACAACTTGAGCATTGCCTGATCTTGCTGAGCTGTTTCACCTGCTATATTAACTATACCAACAATTCCTGACATATATTTTAATGAAATACTTCCCGTAATAAGACCTATAAAACTATAAAATGTATCTCTAACAATTTCAAATGTTCTCTGACAAGATAAACCAACTGCCTCAAATAACCCCAAATCAAAATGTTCTGTTTGAGCCATAATTCCAAGTATTCCTTTCTCAACGATTGCACCTCTTTCTGGAAACATACCTGAAGACACTTTTACTGAATCTGTAAAAATTTTGCCACTTCTCATCCATTTAATTTGAATCATTGTATTTGGTATAGATGAAACTTGCTCTCCTATATCTGTCCAACTATTAATCTCAAAATTATTAATTTGAATAATTCTATCATTTTTTTGTAATCCAAGAGCATAAGCAGGAGAAGAAATTGATGAATTATTTCCATCTTCACCTAATGTTGGAATATTTTCATGTATCCCCCCAATAATTGGTTCATCAATAATATCACTAATACCATTAACATAAAAAATTCCTGAAAACACAACAATTGAAAGTAAAAAATTCATTAATACACCAGCAGATAAAAACCATAATTTTTGAAAAACATTTTTAGAACGAAACTCATAATCTTTCTTTTCAGATTCCTCTAAATTTTCTCCATCTAAATTCTCATCTAATATACCTGAAACTTTTACATATCCACCAAGAGGAAATGCTCCAATACCATATTCAGTTCCTCTATATTTCTTTTTAAATCCTAATCCAAAAAAATTAAATCCAACATAAAATTTTTCAACTCTAATTCCTACAGATCTAGCAGCCATAAAGTGACCTAATTCATGCAAGAAAATTGGTAATGCAATTATAAAAATAAATGATAAAAAATAAATCATATTAAGTAAGCTCCTTTAAAATATACTCTTCAGTCCATCTCATAGTTCCATATATATTATCTAAATCAGGATTAGATATATTATCATGTTTGTTTAAACAAATATCAATAATATTATTGATTTCTGTAAAATTAATTTTATTATTTAAAAACATATCAACTGCTAAATCATTTGCAACATTTAATACAGTTGTACAGGTTCCTCCCTTTATACCAGATTCATATGCTAATTTCAAACATGGAAATTTTTGATAATCAACATCTTCAAATGTAAATTGATTATTTTTAATAAAATCAAATTTATTTTGATTAACAATCAACCTATCTGGATAGCTTAATGCAAATTGAATAGGTGTACGCATTGTTGGTTCACTCAATTGTGCTTTGATAGATCCATCTACATATTCAATCATTGAATGAATAATTGATTGTGGATGAATTACAACATCAATATTATCATAAGAAACTCCAAATAACCAAAAAGCTTCTATAAGTTCAAAGCCTTTATTCATCATAGTTGCAGAATCAATTGTGATTTTAGGTCCCATATCCCAATTAGGATGATTCAATGCTTGATCTTTTGTAATATTTTGAAATTCATCCAAATCTAATGTTCTAAATGGACCACCTGATCCAGTTAAAATAATTCTTTTAATTTGACTGTTTTTTTCTCCTATTAAACATTGCCAAATTGCACTATGCTCACTATCAACAGGAAAAATATTTACATCATTTTCTTTTGCAAGATTGATTAAAATACTTCCAGCCTGTACAATACTTTCTTTATTGGACAAAGCTAAATCAATCCCAGATTTTAAAATTTCATATGATAACGATAAACCTTTGTATCCTGAAACAGCATTTAAAATAATATCTAAATCTTGATTTTTGCACAAGCTATGAATTTCATCATTACCAATTAATACCTGAATACCAGGAAGCTCATTTTTTAATTCTTCATATTTAGATTCATCAAACAAACAAACATATTTTGGATTAAAATCTTTTGCTTGAGTAATTATTTTTTCAATATTAGAATGCGCAACTAAAAAATCAACTTTAAATTCATCTGGATAATCTCGAATCAAATCTAAACATTGCGTTCCAACAGATCCTGTTGAACCTAATATTCCTATTTTTTTCATAAACTATATCCAAATCCTAAAAATGAAGTTGTTGATTGATCAGGATTATAATAATTATGCTTTAATCCACATTTAATAAAAAAGTTTTCTTTCAACTTTGTTGTTATATTAAATCCTGATTGATGAGCATTACCTTCATCCATATCTAAAAAATTATATGAAAATTCTAACCAAACATTTTTCACTTTAATTAAAAAAATTTGAGCAAGAGATATGTTCTTATTATTTTCAATTTGTTGATTATATCGCATTTTATTATAACCAAAATTTAATATTAAATTTTTAAAGTATTTTCTGTCAAAATTAAAACCATAACCTAAATTCAAACTATGATTTAAATATAAATCATTATTTTCTTTAATTGGTAATAATGAACCTGATAAATAAAGATTATCTGTAAACCAATTTTGGAATGTAAATAATATATTTGTTTCTTGATTATGAACAAAATTAAAACTTATTGAAGTTATTGATTCTTGATGAGAATAATTATTTAATGAAACATATTCAACAATTTTTATATCATCCTGTGAAAAACAAAAATTGAACAAAAAACAAAAAACAAAAATTTTATATAATACCTCTTTCACTATTTTCTATAAATTTTAAAATTGATTTAATTTCCTTTGATGGATTTTTTTCCTTAATAACTTTAACAGCTTGAGAAATATTATAATTAGATAAATAAAGAGTTTTATAAGCTTCTTTAATCGAATGTCTTAATTCAGAATCAAAACCTCTTCTTCTAAGTCCTACTGTATTTATCCCTGAATATTTCAGAGGATCACCTGTAGCAAGTATATATGGAGGTATATCTCGCAATATAACTCGACATGCTCCAATAAAAGAATGATCTCCAATTTTACAAAATTGGTGAATTCCTGTAATTCCTCCAATAGTTACATGATATCCTATAGTAACATGTCCTGCAACTTGCACAGCATTAGCTAAAATAACTTTATCACCAACTATACAATCATGAGCTAAATGAACATAAGCCATTAACAAACAATCATTACCAACTACTGTTTTACCATGATATTTTGTACCTCTATTAATTGTACAATACTCTCTAATTACATTGTTATTACCAATTTCCACATGTGTTTTTTCACCTTCAAACTTTAAATCTTGAGGGTCACCACCAATAATTGCTCCCTGATGTATAATATTATTTTCACCAATAATAGAATAATCTAAAATTTGGACATTCGCATATAAAATAGAATTTGGACCTATTTTAACATTTTTACCTATAATACAAAATGGTCCAATTTCTACTGAATCATGAATATCTGCTGTAGAATCTATAATACTAGTTTTATGAATTTTCATTTTTTCTCTTTACCATAGTTGCCATCCATTCTGCTTCAGCAACAATATTATCATTGACAGTTATAACACCTTTAACTCTTGCTGTTCCTAACTTATATTTAATTAAATCTGTCCTAATATACATTTTATCACCAGGTACAACAGTATGATAAAATCTAGCACTCTTTATATTCGATAATAGCATTAATTTTGAATTTCTATTATCAGCATTTTTCATATCTAAAAAACAACTTGTTTGAGCCATAGTCTCAATTAATAGAACGCCTGGGACTATAGGTTCTCCTGGAAAATGTCCTTTAAAATAATATTCATTTTCAGTTATATTTTTTAATGCAACAACATATTGACCATCTCTTCCATCAATAATTTCATCAATTAAAAGAAATGGATCTCGATGTGGTATAATGTTTTCAATTTGCTCTTTATCAAATTTAAAATTATCTTGATTAGAATTACTATTAATTATTTTTTTTAAAATTTTCACATTAAGTTCATGGCCTCCTTTATATGATACTACATGACCTTTTATATTTTTACCCAAAAGATATAAATCTCCAATTAAATCTAAAACTTTATGTCTAACTGGCTCATTATCAAAATGTAATTTTTTGTTTCCTAAAGTAAAATTATTTTCACTAACAGAATCACTAATTTTAATATCATCTAATTGATTTATTTTCTCTAAATCTTGATGAGTAATATTATTATCTGAAAAAATCAGTGCATTATCCAAACTTCCACCAAGTGCTAAATTTGCACTCTTTAATTTATATATTTCTTCATATGTGCAAAAAGTTCGACAATTCGCAACATTTTGGATATAATCATCAAGAGAATTCATCTCAAAACTCTGCTTACCAATTGAGTCTATATTAAAATCAATATCAAAGGATATTTTAAATCCATCATATGGAATAATTTTTATATATCCACCACTAGACTTATCATAATATTCAAATTCTTCATCAATTATAAAAAAATCTTTTTTAGAATCTAATTCTTTTAATCCAACATTTAAAATTTCATTAATAAATTCTTTAGAACTTCCATCCATAATAGGAACTTCTGAGCTATCTATTTCAATCAATAAATTATCTATACCTAATGCATGTAAGGCTGACAAAATATGTTCTATAGTATGAATTCTAACACCATTTTTACCAATTGTTGTTCCTCTTTTCGTACTAACAACATGATTAACATCAGCTTTTATTTCTATTTTATTATCTAAATCAACCCTTTTAAAAATAATACCAAAATTTTCTGATGATGGGTTTAATTTCATTGTAACTTTTTCACCTTTGTGCAATCCAACACCAGAAAAAGAAACTGATTTATTAATAGTTTGTTGATTCATTATGATTTATTTTTCAGATGGTTAGGTAATTTAGATATACATATATCTTGCTTGATACGATCTCTATGATTTCTAGCTGGATCACCTGAGATGTAAGAATTTGCTTCAACTGATTTAAATACCATCGAATGTGCAACAATAGAAGTATTTTCTCCAATATTAATATGATCTATAAAACCAACTTTTCCTCCAATTGTCACATTATCGCCAATATTACAGCTTCCACCAATTCCAGTTTGAGCACATATTAAACAACTTTTACCTAATTGGACATTGTGACCAATATGGACCATATTATCAAGTTTTGAATTATAACCAATTATTGTATTATTAATTGTACCTCTATCAATACTGCAATTACTACCAATAAGAACATCATCCTCAATGATGACTTTACCCATATGAGGAATACTTAAATGTTTTCCTTCATGCTTATAAGTTCCAAAACCTTCACTACCAACTGTAGTACCAGAATCAATAAAACAATTATTGCCTATTATCACATTTCTATTTATTGTAACATTATAATTTATACATGTATTTGATTTAATAATACAATCTGAATCTATAACAGAATTTCCTCTAATAATTACATTATCACCAATAGATGTATTATTATTAATTATAACATTGGGACCAATAAAACAATTATTTCCTATTTTAGATGTTTTATCAATAATAGCAGAGGTATGAATAGATGGTTTTATAATTTCATC
>CETH01184454.1_pt1 | contig 11323 bp, 9 predicted proteins | sample 361461 | NCBI WGS metagenome assembly CETH01 (sample SAMEA2622695, study PRJEB7988) | marine metagenome | isolation source: saline water (ENVO:00002010), including
CCACAAAAGTGGTAAAAGATGGCGTTCCTCCCGCCACCTCCCGGACTTAGCTGATCTTGGTCAAACAACCTTAAAGATAATCACCAAAAAACCTTTAAGACCAACTGATCTTGAGATTAAAAATAATCCAAGATCTAGATCAGCTAAGCTTCGGGTGGCTCAAAGGATTTAAAATGAAATATTCTAGACATATTGTATTTTTTTTATTTATAAATTTATTAATAGTTTTTGTGTCTATCTTTTTTGGAAATTATACAAGAAAACTTGAAAATACAAATAATACAATAAAAATGGAGATATTAAAATCTCAAGAGCAACTAAAAATTAATAAAATTGAATATTCTTTTTATAATAATCCTGATTATTTAAAAAGACTTCACAATATATATTTTTCATTAGAGCAAGAAAATCTAGAATCTAAAATTGTTTCAATTAAAAATATAAAGGATTATAAAAATAATAATTTGATTTTAGTCGATTTAAAATAACATTAGATATGAAAAAGAATAAATCTATTTTATTTGACTCAGATTCATTAAAAAATTTTCATAAAAGAATTTTTTTTTCAATTATTATTTTTATTTTTTGCTTTGCTTCAGTCTTCTACAGAATAAGTGAAATATCTATTTCAACTTATTTTGAAGACACTTTGTTTTCAAAAACTAATGATATTGAAAAAATTAGAGGTAATATTTATGATAGAAATGGTGAAATACTTGCAGCATCAATTAAATCAAAATCCTTGGTCGCAAGACCTAATTCAATTAAAAACAAAAAAGATTTATTACCAAAATTAGAAAAAATATTATCAATTGATAGATCTATTCTTGAAAAAAAATTAAATAGTAAAAAAAATTTTGTTTATCTAAAAAGAAATATTACACCTATTGAGCATCAAAAAATTATTGATTTAGGTGAAATTTATCTTGAATTTCATAATGAAAATAGAAGAATTTATCCTTTTCAAAATATACCATCGCATTTAGTTGGCTTTGTAAATATTGATCATAATGGACTAAAAGGAATAGAAAGATATCATAATGATTTGCTAAATGAATCAAAAGACATTTATTTATCGATAGATATTAATTTACAAGAAAGTATTAGAAAAAAATTAATAGAAACAATCAAATATTATAAAGCAGATTCAGGACTTGCTGTAGTATTAGATATTTCAAATGGAGAAATTTTATCATCAGTTAGTTATCCTGATTTTAATCCAAACAATAAAAATGAATATATAGAAAATAATTTGATTAACAGAGTAGTTCAATCAAACTATGAAATGGGCTCAACATTTAAACCTTTAACTGCGGCTAATGGATTTGATTATAATTTAATAAATTCAAAAATGGTATTTGATGTAACAAAAAAATTTAAAGGTGTAAGTGATTTTGATGTGTTTAAAGAAGATGGTCTTTATAATGTTGAAAAAATAATAGTTGAGTCCTCAAACATAGGCACAGCAAAAATTGCTAGTATTATTGGCAAAAAAAATCAAAAAGAATTTTTAAAAAAATTGGGTTTTTTTGAAAAATTAAAAGTAGATTTATATGAAGCAGAAAAACCTTTAGGAAATCCAAATAATTGGGGTGAACATGAGACAACAAGAATAGGTTTTGGGCATAGTTTTTCAATTACACCTCTTCATTTAGTAAAAGCCTATGCTACTCTATCTAATAAAGGATTTGTTGTGAATCCAACTTATATTTTAAATACAAACAAAATATCTAATGAAAATATTTTAAAAAGGACAGAAACATCTACTTATTTTTTAAATTTGTTAAGTTCCGTTGTTACAAAAACAAATTTTACTGGACCAAGGGTGAAAATAGAGGGTTACAATATAGGTGGCAAAACTGGAACATCAGAATTATTAAAAATAAATGGAGGTTATTATAAAGACAGAAATAGAACCTCTTTTATAGGTGTATTTCCAGTAAACGAACCAAAATATGTTGTATATACTGCAATTGAATATCCAAAAATACCCAATAATTTACAAAAAAAACAAAGAATGACTGGCGCAGTAGTAAACGCACCACTTGTAAAAAAAATCATTTATCAAATGATTAAAATAATGAATTTACCCGTTTATAATTTCAAAAAAATTCAAAAAGCGGACATAAATTTATCTTATGAGCATAACAATGCTTTTCTCTGAAATAAAAAATTATTTTAAGGATGCTAAAATTTTTGGAAATTTACCTAATAAGAAAATAACTTATATAACTAATGACTCAAGAAATACTGATAAAAACTCTCTTTATATAATTGATAAAAAATATAAATTTCATAAATTATATCTTAATGAAGCTTTAGAAAATAAAGTATCAACTATTATTACAAACAAATACTTTAAAGATATAAATATAAATCAAATTGTTGTTAGGGATATTGAAATTAAAATAATTAATTTAATAAGAAAAAAACTTCCTTATGATCCAAAAAAAACTGTTGCTATAACAGGTACAAATGGAAAAACTTCTACTACTTGGTATTTAGCTCAGATTTGTAAATTATGTAATTATTCTGCTAAGTTAGTAGGTACATTAGGTTATTATGAAAACTTAAAAAAAATAAAAGATACAAATTTAACCACCCCAAATAATTTAGATCTACTTCAATTTTCAAAATCAATTGTAAGAAAATCAAATTTTTTTATTTGTGAAGCTTCAAGTCACGGATTAGCACAGGGAAGATTAAATAATTTGCAAGTTGATGTTGCTGCAATTACTAATATTTCTCATGATCATTTAGATTATCATAAAAATTTTAACAACTATGTAAAAAGTAAATTTTCTTTATTTACGAAATTTTTAGATAAAAATGGAATAGCAGTAATCAATTATAGATTAAACAATTTTCAAACTTTAAAAAAGCGAATGAAACAGGCAAAAATTAGAACTATTATTTTTGGTTATAAAGATGTTTATTTTAAATATAAAAAAAAATTATATTTAAATATCTTTAGAAAAAAATTTTTAATAAATAATTTAGAATTAAATAATACTCAAAAAGAAAATTTAGAGTGTGCAATTGCATGTGCAATATCAATGGATATTGATATTAAAGAAATATTAAAAATAATTCCAAAATTAACAAATGCTCCAGGGCGATTTGAATGTATAAAATATAAAAAAAAATTATCAAAAATTATAATTGACTATGCTCATACACCGGATGCCTTAGAACATATTTTAAAAACTTATACTTATAAAAAGATAAAACCATCACTAATTTTTGGATGTGGAGGTGATAGGGATAAGTTAAAAAGAAAAAAAATGGCACAGATATCTGCAAAATATGCAGACAAAGTATATATAACAGACGATAATCCAAGATATGAAAATCCATCTAAAATAAGAAAAGAATTAAAAAAATACTGCCAAAAAGGTATAGAGATTTCTAGTAGAAGAAAAGCAATTAAGGTTGCAATTGAAAATTTAATTAAAAATGAGGTATTAATTATAGCTGGTAAAGGACATGAAAAATATCAAATTATAAAAAATAAAAAATATAAATTTGATGATTTTAAGATTGCTAAATCTTATTTATTATAAAATGGAACTTAAAAATAAAATAGAAAAAAAAATTTTTCAGTCTAATGAAAAGATTAAAATTAATACTAAAGATATAAAAAAAAATGATATATTTGTTGCTTTACAAGGCTCTAAAACTCACGGTAATCAATATATTGATTTAGCTATTAAGCTCGGAGCCAAATATTGCATTACAGACAAGAAATTTAACTCAAAAAAAAATAAAGATAAAATATTAGTGGTAGAAGACTGTATTCTTTTTTTAGAGAAATTATCAAAAAAAAAACGAGCAATTTACAATGGTAAAGTTATAGGTATCACTGGAAGTGCTGGCAAAACAACACTTAAAGAAAATTTAAAATATTATCTTAAAAAAAAATTTAAAGTTTCAGCTTCAATCAAAAGTTTTAACAACAGACTTGGTGTAATTTTGTCAATTTTAAATTTAAATATTAAATCAAATTATTCTATATTTGAAATTGGAACAAATAATATTGGTGAAATTAAACAATTAACCGCTTTAATTAAACCTTCCCAAATGTTTATTACAAATATTATGTCTACTCATCTTGAAAACTTTAAATCAAAAAAAAATATTGCAAAAGAAAAGGCAGATATCTTCAATAAAAAATTTAATAATAAATCTAATATTTTATATTTTAAAAATACTTCCAAAGAAGAAAATTTTATTTGTGAATTAGCAAAAAAACAAAATTTAAAAAAAATCGTTACTATTGGTAACTTAAAAAGTAATTGTTTTATTGAAAAAATAGAAAAAAATAATTCAGACTATTATTTAAAGTTAATTGTCCTAGGTAAAAAATTTTTAATTAAATTAGATCAATTTGAAGATCATAGAGTTCTAAATTTGTTATTCATCCTATCATTTTTTATAGTCAACAAAATCGATACTAAATACATCATAAATTCTAGAAAAAAATTTATACTTGTTGATGGTAGAGGGAGTAAGCATAATTTAAATTTAAACGGTTATAAAGTTAAATTAATTGATGAATCATATAATGCAAGTCCTGAAACTGTAATTCAAAGCATCAAAAATTTTTCAAAAATTAAGAAGAATATTTATAGTGTTGTCATTTTAGGAAATATGAATGAATTAGGTTTACAAACTAATAAATTACACATTGAAGTAATAAATGAACTTGAAAAACATTCATTTAATATGATTATTTTGTGTGGCAACTTTTATAAAATATCTCTAAAAAAGTTATCAAATTTGAAAAATCAATATATTTATAAAAATAATAATCTAGAAATTATGAATTATTTATCAAATCATCTTCATAAAAATGCCATCATGTTGATTAAATGTTCTAATAAAACTGAAGTAAATATTTTTTCAAAGAAATTAAAACAAAAAAAGGAATAAAGTATTGTTTAAATTAATTTATCAAGAATTTGTAAACCAGTATAGTTTTTTAAATTTATTTAGTTTTATTACATTTAGAGTAGGGGCAGCAATATTAACTGCTTTATTTTTTTCATTAATTTTTGGGCAAATTATAATTAATCAACTCTCAAAAATACAACCAAAAGGGCAACCAATAAGAATTGATGGGCCAGAAATGCATATTATTGAAAAAGCAGGAACACCAACAATGGGAGGCTTATTAATAATATTTAGTATTTTTATTTCTTCTCTTCTATGGGCAGATTTAAAAAATTTATATGTTTGGATTGGATTAATAACTCTATTAACATTTGGGTTGATAGGTTTTCTTGATGATTATAAAAAAATACAATCTAATTCAAGCAAAGGCCTTAATGCAGCAATAAGATTATTCTTACAAATTACATTTTCGTTATTAATTTCTTATATTATATTAGAAATTACAAAAGGTGAATTAGCTACGTCTATTTCTTTTCCATTTTTTAAAAATCTAATTATTAATTTTGGTTTATTTTATCTCTTAATTTCTATGTTCATTATGATAGGATCTGCAAATGCAGTTAATTTAACTGATGGACTTGATGGATTAGCAATTGTTCCAGTTATGATAGTAGCTATGACTTTTGCCTTCTTTGCATATGTATCTGGAAATTTTGTTTTCTCTGAATATTTATTAATTAATTATATTCCGGGTACCGGAGAATTATCAGTATTATGTGGAGCAATTATAGGATCAGCCCTTGGGTTTTTGTGGTTCAATGCCCCTCCTGCTAAGGTGTTTATGGGTGATACTGGATCATTAGCATTAGGAGCAACAATAGGTTCTGTGGCAATAATGGTAAAACATGAAATTGTTTTAGCAATAGCTGGTGGGTTATTTGTATTAGAAACATTGTCAGTAATTATACAAGTTTTAAGCTTTAAAATTACAGGTAAAAGAATTTTTATGATGGCCCCTTTGCATCATCACTTTGAAAAAAAGGGATGGCCAGAGTCAACAATAGTTATTAGATTTTGGATTATAACAATAGTTTTGGCTTTAATAAGTCTAGCAACTCTTAAAATTAGATAAATGAAAAATTATGTTTTTGGTTTAAATAAAAGTGGAAGTTCAATACTTGAGTTATTAAAATTACAAAAAAAAAATTATTATTGTTGGGACGATGATAAAAAAACAAGACAAAAAATAAAAAAAAAATTTCCTAAAGCAAAATTTTTAAAAATTAACAAAAATAATATTAATAATTTTGATAAGATTTATTTAACACCAGGTATATCTATATATAAAGAACCTTTTAATAAAAAAATATCAAAAATTAAAAGAGATTTAAATCTTTATTATGATAATTTAGTTAATGAAAAAATAATAGCAATTACTGGAACTAACGGTAAGTCTACAACAACAAAACTTATTGGAAATATTTTCAAAAAAAAATTTAATAGGACATTCGTAGGTGGAAATATTGGAAAACCATTATGCAATTCTATTTTAAAAAAAAATAAATATTCACATCATATTATTGAATTAAGTTCATTTCAACTTGAAACTATAAAAAACTTTAGAACTAATATTTCTATATTGTTAAATATTTTTCAAGATCATCTAGATCGATATGAATCTTTCAAAGATTATATTAATGTAAAAAAAAATATTTTAAATTCAAGTAAAAAAAATATAAACTTAATATCGATCGATGATAAAAATTGTTTTAAAATATTTAATCAAAAAAAAATTGAGAATAAAATTTCATTTTCTATTTATAATGATAAAGCAGATATTTATTTTAATGAAGGATATTTAGTTGATAAATATTTTTATAACTTAAAAAAAATAAAAATTTCCAATTTATCTCACGATTTAAGAAATGTATTTAATATGCAAAGTATTTTAGTTGCATATATATGCTGTAAAATTTTTAAAATTCCTATTAGTATTTTTATGAAGGAAATCTCTAGCTATAAAGGCCTACCTTTTCGCTCGTCAATAATTTATAATTCTAAAACTAAGATTGTAATTAATGACAGTAAAGCAACAAATATAAATGCCTCTATTTCAAACTTAAAAAATAAAAAAAATGTTTTTTTAATTATTGGAGGAATAGCAAAAGAAAATAATTTTAAAAAATTTAATAGATTTGATAATGAAATATCTCAAATGTATATCTATGGCAAATCAAGATTTTTAATAAATAAACAATTAAAATTAAGAAAACCGCCTAAAATTTTTGACAAACTTAGTAATTTAATCGACTCTATATTAAAAGACTCTTCTTTATCAAAAAATAAAGCAACAATATTGTTTGCTCCTGCATGTGCTTCATTCGATCAATTTGCAAGTTATCAAGATAGAGGGAAATATTTTAATAAACTAATAAGATCAAAATTAAAAAATTATGAACATTTCTAGTTTTTGGAATTCAATAGATAAATTAAATTTTATATTAATATTGATTTTGGGTCTATTAGGAGTTTTATTATCATTTTCTTTAAATCAAAATTTTTTTATTATAAATAAGCACAGTGTTTTTTTTATATTTGGTATAATAATAATTTTATTCTTATCGCAACAATCTGATAAAAATATTCGAAGATTTGCTTTATTAGGTTTTTTAATTTTAATTTTACTTCTAGTTCTTTTATTTTTTACTGATTTTCAGGTTAAAGGTGCAAAAAGATGGTTTAAATTATCAAGTTTTTCTTTTCAGCCTTCAGAAGTTATTAAGCCATTTTTTATAATCTTATCATCTTGGGGCATTGCTCAATCAATCGATGGAAGACGGTACTATCTATTCTTTACTTTCTTTTTTTATATAGCCTTATTAATGTTAATCCTTTTCCAACCTGATTTAGGAATGACAATTTTGATTGCCTCGACTTTTTTTTGCCAGTTATTTATTGCTGGTTTACCGATATTATTTGTAATTTATGCACTCGTAATTATTTTGTCTCTATCAATTAGTTCTTACTATTTTCTTGATCATGTTAAAAATAGAGTTGATTCATTTCTAGGTTATTCTGATACTTATCAAATTGACTTGAGTTTAAAAGCTTTCAAGTCTGGCGGTATTTTTGGTAAAGGTCCCGGTCAAGGAGATCTTAAAACAAAAATTCCTGATGCGAATACTGATTTTATTTTTGCTGTTGCTGGTGAAGAATTGGGGTTAATATTTTGTTTAACAATATTAATTATAATTTTGTTAATAATTGTAAAAACTTTAATTAAAATATTAAATTTTAGTAGTCCTTATAAAATTATAGCAATTTCCGGTCTAATCTGCTCATTTGGATTACAAAGTTTAATAAATATTTTAAGTTCTTTAGGAATGATACCAACAAAAGGCATGACTTTACCTTTTGTAAGTTATGGTGGTTCATCTATGCTAGCAACAAGTATTTTGTTTGGTTTTTTACTTTCTTTAACAAACAGCAATAATGATGAAAAATAATATAATTATATTTACAGGTGGGACTGGTGGTCATGTAATCCCCGCTGAAATTTTATATGATTTCATCAATAAAAAAACTAACAAAGTATACTTAATTACTGATGAAAGAGGTTATCAATATTTAAATAATATTTTTCCAAAAAGAATTTTTAAGATTAAATCATCTCATATGTCGGGTAGTTATAAATACAGGATAGTTGCCATCACAAAGCTAATAATAGGATTTTTTCAATCATTACTTATTATTTTAAAGTTGAGACCAAAAATTGTTATTTCTTTTGGAAGCTATGCTTCGCTACCTCCACTGCTTTCACTAATTATTTTAAAAAAATTATTAAAAACAAGGCTATATATCCATGAACAAAATTCTGTTATTGGACAAACTAATAAACTTTTTATAAATTTCTCTAATAAATTTTTTTTAAACTTTAAAAAAGAATATAATCTAAAAAATAAATACATTAAAAAAATATCAATAGTTGGGCTACCTAATAAAAGTGTCGTTGAAAATAAAATATTAAATAAAAAATTTCATAATAATAAAATAGGTTTTCTAATCTATGCTGGCAGTCAAGGTTCTTTAGAAATTTTAAATGTATTAAAAAATTTAATTAATAATGATACATTCAAAAAAATTAATAAGCAGATTAAGTTCATTATTCAGGCTCCACCTGCTAAACATCAGGAAATTGAAAAAATAATGAATAAAAATAATTACGAGTATGAAATAAGACCATTTTTTCATAATTTTCATGAAGTATTAAATAGATCGCATATTGCTTTATCTAGAAGTGGAGCAGGAACAATTAATGATTTGATATTAGCTAAAATACCCTCAGTAATCCTTCCCTTGTCGCATGCAAAAAATAATCATCAGTATGAAAATGCAAAAGTTTTAACTGATATCGGATGTGCAAAGATTATTGATAGTAATCTTAAAAATTTGCATGACATATCTTTATTTATTAAACAAGTAATTGATGACAAAAACTTCTATGAAAGTTTAATAAATAAATTTAATAAAATTAAACTTTATGACACTTGTGAATTAATGTGGAATACTATTGTAAATGAAGAAAAAAAATAAAAAGATTTATATTCATTTTGTTGGAATAGGCGGTATTGGAATGTCTGGAATAGCAGAATTAATGTATAATCTTGGATATAAAGTAGTTGGAACAGATATAAATGAAAGTGAGATTATTTCTAGGTTAAAAAAAATTGGTATAAAAGTTTTAATTGGTCACCAAAGAAAAAACTTAGATGATGTCGATGCTGTAGTTTATTCATCAGCAATTAAAAAAAATAATCCTGAAATATTAGAGGCTAAAGATAGGAAAATACCTTTGTTATCGCGAGCTGATATGTTGGGAGAGCTAATGAAAAATAAAAAAAGTATTGCTGTAGCAGGGTCTCATGGAAAGACTACAACAACAAGTTTAATAGGAAATATTCTGGAGGAAGGAAAATTTGATCCCACTATTGTTAATGGAGGAATTATAAATTCTTTTTCTAAAAACAACAAATATGGTCGTGGTAAATGGATGGTTGTTGAAGCAGATGAAAGTGATGGATCATTTTTAAAATTACCTCACCAGGTATCCATTATTTGTAATTTAGATTTAGAACATATGGATTTTTATAAAACTAAAAAAAATCTTTTGGAGTCTTTTGAAAAATTTATTACCAATCTTCCATTTTATGGAGTATCAATAATTAATGAAGATGATAAAAATTTAAAAAAAATTATATCGAAAATTAACACTAGAAAAATTATCACCTTTTCTATAAAAAATAAAAATGCTGATGTTTTAATAAATAAAATAAGTTATAATAAAAATGTTAGTGGATTTACTTTAAATTTTAATAAAAAAATAAATTATATAACAAAACCCCAAAAATATTTTATTAAAGCAATAGGTTTGCATAACGTTCTGAATGGTGCTGCTAGTGTTATTGCTGGCATACAAGTAGGTGTACAAAATGAAAAAATTAAGAAGGCGCTTAAAAATTACATAGGCGTAAAGAGAAGATTTACATACTTAGGTAAAATAAATTCATCAAAAATATATGATGACTATGCTCATCATCCCACTGAAATAGCAGCTACTTTATCGGGCGCTAGACAAATTGGTAAAAAAATTATCGTAATTTTTCAACCACATAGATATTCAAGAACAAAAATTTTATTTAAAGAGTTTGTGAAAGTTTTAACCAAAATCAACCAATTATATTTAATTGATACATATTCAGCGGGGGAAAAAAAAATAATAGGAGCTGATTCAAAAGATTTATTTAGAAAATTAAATAAATTGAAAAAAAATGTTGAATATTTAGATAAAAAAAATTTTAATAATACAATTTTGAAACAAACAAATGAGAAAAATATTATAATATTTATGGGCGCTGGCTCTATTAGTAAAATGGCTTATAATTTCATGAATATAAATGAATGATATAATAACAGAAATTCAATCGAAGATAAAAAGTAAAATTTTCATAAATTATAGTATGAGTAAATCTACTTGGTTCAGAACTGGTGGAAAGGCAAGTGGATATACCATAATAAATAATATTAAAGATTTAAAAATAATAACTAGTTATAGAGATAGAATTAAACTTTATGTTGTAGGTGTAGGATCTAATTTGTTAGTTAGGGACAATGGATTTGATGGAATAATTATTAGATTAGGCAAAAGTTTTAATAAAATAAAAATTAGAAATAATAATTTAATTGTCGGAACATCTGTTTTAGATTTAAATTTAGCAAAGTTTGCTCTTAAAAACTCAATTAAAGATTTTGAATTTTTTAGAGGAATACCTGGAAGTGTTGGAGGGGCTATTAAAATGAATGCAGGCTGCTATGGTCATCAAACTGCTGATAATTTAAAAAAAATTCTAGTTTTAGATAAAAATGGAGAATT
>CETH01008775.1_pt1 | contig 11321 bp, 8 predicted proteins | sample 361461 | NCBI WGS metagenome assembly CETH01 (sample SAMEA2622695, study PRJEB7988) | marine metagenome | isolation source: saline water (ENVO:00002010), including
TCAAATTAAAAAAAGAGGTTCAGGGTATTATTGGTATTATACATTAAGTGTTAATACCACTGGTCGTGTTAAATATTTATCCAAAGCGTTTGAAAATAAGAATTCTGAAAATAGTTTTGAATTAGCTTTATTAGCGCTTAAAGAAAAATTTCAAACAAATATCAATTTATCTTCTAATGAGCCTGAGGGCCCATTACAACAAAAATGGACTAATCATAAGTTTGCTATGAATTTGGTTAATCCTGCCAATAAAAGAAAATATAATGTTATAGTTGTGGGCACTGGGTTAGCAGGAGCTTCTGCATGTGCTACTATGGGTGAATTAGGATATAACGTGGATGCTTTTTCATTTCATGAATCCCCCAGAAGAGCACATAGTATAGCTGCTCAAGGTGGCATTAATGCTGCAAAAAATTATAGAAATGATGGAGATAGCGTTTTCAGACTCTTTTATGATACTATTAAAGGTGGTGATTATAGATCTCGTGAATCTAATGTATATAGATTAGCAGAAATCAGCAATAATATTATTGATCAGTGTGTCGCTCAGGGAGTTCCTTTTGCTAGAGAGTATGGCGGCTTATTAGATAACAGGTCATTTGGAGGTGCTCAAGTATCTAGAACATTTTATGCGCGCGGTCAAACAGGGCAACAATTATTATTAGGAGCTTATTCTGCGCTTGCACGTCAAATGCATTTGAAAAAAGTAAAATTTCATTCTAGAACAGAAATGATTGATTTAATTGTAATAGATGGTCAAGCAAAAGGAATAATTACTAGAAATATTTTAGATGGTTCTATGCAAGCTCATATTGCTGATACCGTAGTATTAGCAACAGGAGGTTATGGTAATGTATTTTATCTATCTACTAATGCAATGGCTAGTAATGTAACAGCAACATGGCGCGCTCATAAAAAAGGAGCACTTTTTGCTAACCCAAGTTTTTGTCAAATACATCCAACATGTATTCCTGTTTCTAGTGACCATCAATCAAAATTAACACTCATGAGTGAAAGTTTAAGAAATGATGGTAGAGTGTGGGTACCACATAAAAAAGGTGATAATAGGAATCCAAAAGATATACCCGAAAATGAAAGAGATTATTATTTAGAACGAATTTATCCTTCTTTTGGAAATTTGGTCCCTCGTGATGTAGCTTCTAGACGTGCTAAAGAAATGTGTGATGATGGACATGGTGTAGGCGAAACTGGATTGGCTGTATATTTAGATTTTGAAGACGCTATTAATAGATTAGGGCAACCTGCTGTAGCTGCAAAATATGGCAATCTTTTTGATATGTATAAACAAATAACCGGTGAGAATCCATATAAAACACCAATGAAAATTTATCCAGCTATTCATTACACAATGGGAGGATTATGGGTTGATTATAATCTGATGAGTAATTTATCTGGTTTATTTGTTATTGGAGAAGCAAATTTTTCTGATCATGGAGCAAATAGATTAGGTGCAAGCGCACTGATGCAAGGATTAGCTGATGGTTATTTTGTAGCACCAAATTCAGTAGGAAATTATTTGGCCACTCAAAAGCCTAATTCAATAAAGCTAGATCATCCAATTATTAAGGAAGACTTAAATAATGCAAAAATGTTTTTTACTAAAATGTTGAATACAAAAGGACAATTTTCTGTTGATGATATTCACAAAAAATTAGGAAAATTAATGTGGGATTATGTTGGTATGGCTCGAAACGAAAAAGGTTTAAAATACGTATTTGATGAAATTGAAATTTTAAAAAATGAATTTTATAATAATGTAAACATACCAGGAGATGAAGTTTTCAATCCAGAGTTAGAAAAAGCTGGTAGATTAGCTGACTTTCTAGAGTTAGGTCAGCTTATGGCGCTTGATGCATTAAATAGAAATGAATCATGTGGTGGACACTTTAGAGAAGAATATCAAACAGAAGAGAATGAAGCATTAAGAAACGACAAAGATTATGCATATGTTTCTGCATGGGAATTTAATTCTGATATTAAAAAATCAAAACTACATAAAGAACAATTAGAGTTTAAAGAAGTAAAGTTAACTTCTAGGAGTTATAAATAATGAAATTAAAACTGAAAATATGGCGTCAAATTAATAATAGTGTCCCTGGTTTTTTAGAAGAACACCTATTAAGTGGTGTAACAGGGGATATGTCTTTTTTAGAAATGCTAGATTTATTGAATAATAAATTAGTAAAAGAAAATAAAGAAGTAGTAGCTTTTGATCATGATTGTAGAGAAGGTATTTGTGGAACCTGTGGTGTAGTGATAAACGGAAGACCACATGGCCCTCTTTCAGGAGTCACCACGTGTCAACTACATATGCGTACTTTTAATGATGGCGATACTATTATTATTGAACCCTGGAGAGCTAAATCTTTCCCTATTATTAAAGATTTATCTGTAGATAGAACCGCTTTTGATCGCATTATTTCTTCTGGTGGTTATGTATCAGTATCTACTGGCCAAGCAACGGAAGCTAATTCTACACCTATACCTAAAGAAGATGCAGATTCTGCATTTGAATCAGCAACCTGCATTGGATGCGGGGCATGTGTTGCATCTTGTAAAAATTCTTCTGCTATGTTATTTGTTGGAGCGAAAGTAACACATTTAGCATTGTTGCCTCAAGGCCAAGCAGAAAGGCCTCAAAGAGCATTCAATATGGTAAAAACTATGGATAATGAAGGTTTTGGAAATTGTACAAATACTGGTGCATGCGAAGTCACTTGCCCCAAAAATATTTCAATTGAAAACATTGTTACTCTTAATAAAGAATATATTAAGTCTAATTTAAGCTAATTTTCTAATGTAAAATTAAATGGCATGGATAAAGGTACACCAACTTTTTGTCTTCCCTGCCTTGCTGGACGCCATTTTGATTTTTTAATTACATTAATACAAGCTTGGTCTAAACATTGTATAGATTGTAAAACTTCAATAGAGGACTGATCTACAGTGCCTGTTTCATCAACCCAAAAAGATATTACTACAGTACCCTCAATTCCAGCTTGTTTACATATTTCAGGATATTTTGGTCTTAGCGCTTTTTTTGGTGTTGGTGCTTGATCATATTGTACCCATTTTGGTCTTGTATTAGATGTTGGCGGCGGCGGCGGTGCACCCCAATCTCCAAAACCTTCAATATCAGTATCCATAAAATCTAAAGTATCAATTTCTGATTCCTCATCCGCCTCAATTGGAATTGATGGTCTTTTACTATTAAACTGTTGTTGTTGTTGTAATGGTTTTACAATTTCTACATTCAATATTTCTGTATATTCTGCTTCTTCAAACACTAAATCACTTTCTACTACTTTAGGAAAGGCATAAAATAATATTACTAATCCCCCTATTACTATCGCAGAAATTTCTCGTATTCTTAGTTTATATGTGATTTCAAAATAATCTTTTCGCATATTTAATCACTTAATTTTTTAGCTGCATAACTTAATTTTAATGCATTTGCTTGTCTGCATTCAGTATGGACTTGTTGTATTAATTCCATAGTTGTATTTTGGTCTGATTTAAATTGTACCACCATTTTACCAGGATCAATACTCGATTCTAGTTTAAATCTTAATATTTCACTTATATCATCTATATTATTAAGTGTTTGGTCATCTACGCAAACACTACCATCTTTTGTTTGCCATATATAGATTACATTTTTTCTATTTTCTAATTTTTCTATTTTTTTTGCACTTGGGTCCTGCACCTTGAGCCCATCAAACGTTTTCATTACAGTAGTAACCATAAAGAAAATTAATAACATAAATATGATATCAGGCAACGATGCTGTAGATACTGTAGATTTTTTTCTTGGTTTAGTAATAATATTCATAATTTTATGACTCTACCACCGATATTTTTTTACAGGCTGCTAATTTTAATTGATCAATTACCTTTAAGAATGTTTGATATTGCGCTTTTTTATCTGTTATTACTACAAAGATTGGTTGTTTTGGTTTTCCATCCTTTCCTAACCCTGGATGGTTTATTTGAAATTCTTGAACCTTATTTTTAGATTTTTCTTCGATTTGTTCTATATTCATGATTTCTCCATCTAATAGCACTTGTCCAGTAGACCGTACTAATATTTTTACTATTTCATCTGCATCTCTAGGTGAAGGATCAGATTCATATGGGGGTAAAATCATAGTTAAACCTTCACCTGGGTCAATAGTAGTGGTTACCAAAAAAAATACTAACAGTAAAAATGCAATATCTGCCATTGATGAAGAATTAATTTCATCAACTTCTCTTCTTTTTTTTATAATCATGTTATTTTTTAAATTTTTCTACTGAGCCTAAAAATAAATTAACTGATTTTTGAATAGCTATAACTTTATTATCAATAATATACAATACAGTATTTTGTAACACCTGCAATATTACTGCAACCACCAAACCAAATGCTGTTGTTAATAAAGCTTGCGATATTCCTTCAGCTACAATTTTAGCACTAATATTATCTGCAGCTGCGATTGCATCAAATGCACTGACCATACCCCAAACAGTTCCAAGAAAGCCTAACATTGGAGCAGTTGCAATACAAAGTGCAATCCAAGTCATATTTTTTTCTAGTGAAGACATTTCAACATTAGCGCGTGCATCAATTGCTTTTTCTACACCATCTACACCTTTTTGAATATTATTTAAACCAACTAATAACAAATTAGCAATGGGACCTTGACCTTTTTCACATATGGTTTGTGATTCAAGTGTACCTGTCGCATCTAATGTGTCTGTTACTTCGTTTGCAAAATCTTCTCCCCATTTTGAAGATGAAATTAGATGCATTAGTCTTTCTCCGACGAACACTAAACCAACTATAAAAATAGCTAGAATAGGCCACATAAAATTTCCACCATTTATAAATAATTCAACCATCTTTGTTTACTCCTACTTTATATTCATTTAAAAAATATTATTATATTATATCAAGATATTAATGTTTTTTCATTTTTATCACAATATTTATTTGTCATTCAAATATCCAATAGTTTTTAAAATTTGATTATCAATTATACTTTTAATTTTATAATTACTATTTTTGCCCCATAATGCACTTGCTACCTCTGATAAAATATCAATTTTAATATAAGTCCATAAAGTCTCTATATCATCATCATAATCAATTTTTTCTGAATTTAACCATTCTATAAAATCTTGATAATTTAATATTTTGTCTTTCTCGTTAATCTTATGAAAATCCTGCTGTAATATTTCGTATAACTTTTCAATAGAATTAATAGCAATATCAGACTTAATTAAATTTGCATATTTAAAAATTGGCCTTTTAGTGTTCAGTCGGATTTTGCTATTTAAATATTTGATGTATTTTTCATTTAACTGTACTTCATAGTCTGGCCAAATTCCACCACCGCCATAAACTATTCGACCCTTTTTTGTGTAGTGTAATGTCTTATTATTCAGGGAGGTATCTTCTATAGCTTCCTCTTTGTAATATTCTCCTATACCCCCATCATATGCTCGTTGTATTAATCGGCCAGATGGAGTAAAATATTGTGCAACTGTAATTCGAGCTGCCGACCCATCTTCCAATGTATATTGTCTTTGGACTAAACCTTTTCCAAAACTACGTTCACCAACTATCAATCCACGGTCTAAATCTTGAATTGCCCCTGCTACTATTTCACTTGCGCTTGCTGAACCATTGTTAATTATTACAGCCAATGGATATGTGATATCTGAAAAGTTTTGTTTTGCATAAAATACATCGTTTGCATTTCTTAATTTTCCTTTAGTGTACACAATGGTATCATATGAATTTATAAACATATCTACAATTTCTACTGCTTGGTCTAATAATCCACCGCCATTATTTCTCAAATCTAGTATTATTTTTTTCATTCCTTCTAATTCTAATTTTTTTAATTCATTTGATAGCTCATCAGATGTATTATTAGCAAATCTATTGATTTTAATATATCCAATTGTATCATTTAGCATAAACGATGCAATTATACTAGTAATAGGAATTTGATCTCTAATTAATGTGATATCAAATGGCTCTTTACCTTCTCGTAATATTTTAACTACTACAGAACTTCCCTTTTTACCTCTTAATTTTTTAATGACACTTTCAGTTTTTATTTTATATGCAGATTTTCCATTTATTTCAATAATTTTATCACCTGATTGAATTCCTGCTTTATCTGATGGGGTTCCTGGAATTGGAGAAATAACTGTAATATACCCATCAAGCATACTATATTCAATGCCAATACCCTCAAATTCACCCTGCATTTGTTCGTTTACTGTTTCTAATTCATCATTACTGATATATTTAGAATGTGGATCTAATTCTTCTAAAAATCCTCTAATTGCGCCTTCAAGAGCTTTTGTCATATCAACATCTTCAAAATATCCATCTTGTACTAACCTAATAACTTGAGTAAGAGTTTTTAATTTTTGAAATGGATCTGCTTGATAATTATTTTTAAATGCAAATACAATGATTGAACAAACTATTAGAATGTATATATATTTTATTTTTCTCATTTGTATAAAATTACGATAATATTTTATATATTAGAAGTTTGAAAATAATAAAAAGTTTATTTTAAGTGACATCTAAAAAATTTATTAATATTAAGGGAGCTAAAGCCCACAACCTGAAGGATATAAACTTAAAAATTCCTAGAGACCAATTAGTAGTTATTACAGGCTTGTCAGGTTCTGGAAAATCCTCATTAGCATTTGATACAATTTATGCAGAAGGCCAAAGAAGATATGTTGAATCTTTATCTTCATATGCCAGACAATTCATTGGCATTATGGATAAACCGGAAGTTGATTATATTGATGGTTTGTCACCTGCTATTTCTATTGATCAAAAATCTACTTCAAGAAATCCAAGATCTACCGTTGGTACCGTTACTGAAATTTATGATTATCTCAGATTGTTATTTGCTAGAATAGGACAACAACATTGTGTTAAATGTGGTGATATCATTACAAAATATACCCCTCAAGATATTGCTGAACATATCACAACTTTGCCTGATAGAACTAAGTTAATAATAATGAGTCCTATTGCTAGAAAAAAGAAACATAACTTTAAACCTATTTTACAAACTTATTTAAAAGAGGGGTTTATACGCGCCAGAGTAAATGGAAAAATAGAAGATATTGCCACAATTTATAATAGAATGTCTTCAAGAAAACAATATACAATTGAAATTGTAATTGACCGTATAATTACTAAAGATAATATTTATGATCGTCTCATTCAATCTTTAGAATTAGCATATAAAGTAGGAAAAGGGTCACTCATTATAAATCAGGATAAAACTGATTATTCATATAGTGAAAATTTATATTGCTTTAAAGATGATATTGAATATAGAGAATTACAGCCAAGCAGCTTTTCTTTTAATTCTCCATTAGGCGCATGCAGTACTTGTGATGGATTAGGAACATCTTTTGAAATTGATCCAGATTTAGTTATTCCTGATAAGAGTAAAAGTCTACAAGAAGGCGCTATAGAACCATTAGGTATACAGCCTAATGGGAAATATTATGGTAATTTATTAATTAGGGTATCTGAAAAATTGAAATTTTCTTTTTCTACACCTTGGAAAAATTTAACTTTGGAACAACAGCAAATTTTACTTTTTGGTTCTAAAAAATATCGTTGGGAAGGCGTTATTAAACGACTTAAAAGAAGATATAATCAATCAAGATCTTCATATATTAAAGATTGGGTAGAAAAATATATGAATACACGTAATTGTACTGATTGTAATGGAGCAAGACTAAATCAAGCTGCTCAACATACTTTTATTAGTGAACAAAATATTTATTCATTAACGACATTATCAATTAAAGAATTATGTCTATTTATAGCTAAATTAAATTTAAATGCTACACAACAAGAAGTTGCTAGCGAAATATTAAAAGAAATTAACAATAGATTAAACTTTTTAATTAACGTCGGACTGGATTATTTAAGTCTAAGCAGGTCTTCACGGACATTATCAGGTGGTGAAATGCAAAGAATTCGATTGGCTACACAAATAGGTTCACAATTAGTTGGAGTATTATATGTATTAGATGAGCCCTCAATTGGATTACATGCAAGAGATAATGAAAAATTAATTCAAACACTCATTAATTTAAGTAAACTTGGCAATACCGTGTTGGTTGTTGAACATGATGAATTAATGATGAAAAAATCAGATTGGATTATTGATATCGGACCGGGTGCTGGAGTGCATGGGGGTCAAATTGTTGCAGAAGGAACACCACAACAAATTATAAAAAATAAAAACTCTATTACAGGACAATTTTTGTCAAATAAAAAGAAAATAGCTCTACCCACATATAGAAGAACAGGATCAGGCAAATTTCTTAGTTTAAATGGCGCAACTGGAAATAATTTAAAAAACGTAAACATATCTATCCCTTTAGGATGTTTTGTAAGTATTACAGGAGTGTCTGGTTCAGGAAAATCAACTCTTATTAATCAAACTCTGCTACCAATTTTAAATCAAAAAATTTATAATAGTCGAAAAAAACCATTACATTATGATTCTATAGATGGAGTTGCATTTTTAGATAAGGTTGTGAATATTGATCAGTCCCCAATTGGCAAAACTCCACGTTCTAACCCAGCAACATATACAGGAATTTTTGGGCACATTAGAGAACTTTATAGTCAATTGCCAGATTCGAAGATTATGGGTTATAAACCCGGAAGATTTTCTTTTAATGTAAAAGGAGGAAGATGTGAACATTGTCAAGGTGCTGGCTTATTAAAAATTGAGATGCATTTTTTATCAGATGTGTATATTAAATGCGATCACTGTAAAGGGCAACGCTTTAACTCTCAAACATTACAAATAAAATATAAATCAAAAAATATTTTTGATATTTTAAATATGACTGTAGAAGAGGGGTTAAATTTTTTTACACAACATAAAAGTATACACAGAAAACTTACTACACTTGAAAATGTAGGTCTGGGATACCTTAAGTTAGGACAACAAGCCACAACTTTATCAGGTGGAGAATCACAGCGTGTAAAGCTTTCAGCAGAACTATCTAAAGTTAATACTGGTCGAACTTTATACATTTTGGATGAACCAACTACTGGCCTTCATTTTCAAGATGTTGATATGCTAATCACGGTTCTAAATAACTTAGTTGAAAAGGGTAACACAGTCATTGTAATTGAACATAATTTAGATGTCGTTAAATGTACAGACTGGGTAATTGATTTAGGTCCCGAAGGAGGTCAAGGAGGTGGAAAAATTTTGGCTGCTGATGCTCCAGAAAAAATAGTAAAAATAAAAAAATCGCATACGGGGCAGTTTTTAAAACACTGCCTAAAATAATTAAGGAAGTTTAACAAAATATATTTCTCTCTTTTATAACGGCAATAATAGAATTATATTACAGGATAAATTTCAATATGAATAAAGATAATCATAACATTCAAAATGAACTAACATCACCTAAAAAGCAGGTTGAAGATATGCAATCTGATATTTCATTGCGTCCAGATAGTTTTGATAGTTTTGTAGGTCAAGAAAAAATTATTGATAATCTTAAAGTATATATAAAAGCTGCTAAAAAGAGAAATGAATCACTTGATCACGTGTTATTATTTGGCCCTCCCGGATTAGGCAAAACTACATTAGCTAATATTATTTCTAAAGAAATGAAAGTAAATATAAAAATGTCATCTGGACCAGTTATTGATCGTGCAGGTGATTTAGCTGGAATTCTTACAAACCTGAGTGAATTTGATGTGTTGTTTGTTGATGAAATACATAGAATTAATAGTGTTGTAGAAGAATATTTATATTCTGCTATGGAAGATTATATGATAGATATTATGATTGATAAAGGACCCAATGCTCGTAGTGTTCAATTATCATTAAATAATTTTACATTAATTGGAGCTACAACAAAATTGGGAAATTTAACTTCACCTTTACGCGATAGATTTGGAGTATTATTAAGATTAGAATTTTATAGTCATAATGAATTATTAGAGATTATTAAAAGATCAGCAAAAATTCTTAAGATTCAAATTGATAATGATGCGGCTTTAGAGATTGCTAAAAGGTCCAGAGGCACCCCTAGAATTTCTAATAGAATTTTAAAAAGAGCCAGAGATTTTGCTGAAGTAGAATCAAATGGAATTATTTCATTAGATATTGCCAATTTAGCTCTTTCAAAATTAGATATTGACGATTCTGGCTTAGATAAAATGGATCGCAATATTTTAAAAACTATGATAGATAAGTTTAATGGTGGTCCTGTTGGGCTAGAATCATTAGGAGTAGCAATAGCTGAAGATGCCAGAACGATTGAGGAAGTTTATGAACCGTTTTTAATTAAAGAGGGATTTATACAAAGAACCCCTAGAGGTAGAAAAGTTTTAGAAAAATCTTATAACCATTTAAATATTAATTATACATCAGATAATTAATGATAAAATAACAAGGAGAGAGTATGTTTTTTGGATCAGTAGAAAAACCACCACGTTTATCAGCATTTGATTTAGAAGTGCCTGAAAATTTAGTTGCAGATAAACCAAGTAAAGCTCGCGAAAATGCCAAATTAATGGTATTAAACCGTAAAGATATGTCGATTGAACACAAAAAATTTAAAGATATACCTTCCTATTTTAAAAAAGGAGAAGTATTAGTTTTAAATAATACTAAAGTTTACCCAGCTAGGTTGTATGCTAAAAAAGACAAATCAGATGCAAAAGTTGAGGTTTTTTTACTACGAGAATTGGCTAATAATTTATGGGAAGCAATGGTTAAGCCTGCACGTAAAGTAAGAATCGGAAATAAATTAATTTTAAGTAATGAAATTACTTGTGATGTGATTGATAATACAGTTTCTGGTGGACGAGTATTGCGTTTTGATCATGACGAACAATCACTTTATGAATTTATTGATAAACATGGATTATGTCCATTACCGCCATATATCAAGAGAGACCCTGTTCCTTCAGATAAAAAACGTTATCAAACTGTATATGCAGATGTGCGAGGTTCGGTAGCAGCACCAACTGCAGGGATGCACTTTACAGATAAGCTGTTAAATGATATTTCTAAAGTTGGTGTTAACACTGCATATATCACACTACATATTGGTTTGGGAACTTTTAAACCAATATTAGTTGAAGATTTAACAAGACACAATATGGATTCAGAATATTATTCTGTTCCTCCTGAAACTGCCACTTTAATTAATGAAGCAAAATCAAAACGTAAAAAAATTACAGTAGTTGGCACCTCTAGTGTTAGAACTTTAGAAACAGT
>CETH01013231.1_pt1 | contig 11313 bp, 10 predicted proteins | sample 361461 | NCBI WGS metagenome assembly CETH01 (sample SAMEA2622695, study PRJEB7988) | marine metagenome | isolation source: saline water (ENVO:00002010), including
GAAAAACAACAACTCTTAGAATGATTGCTGGATTAGAATTACCTACATCGGGAGAAATTTATTTGGGAGAAGAAGAAGTTGGAATGCTAAGAGCATCTGAGAGAGATATTGCATTTGTATTTCAATTATTTGCACTCTATCCTCATATGAATGTAAAAAATAACCTATCTTTTCCACTTAAAATGCAAGGTTATAGTAGAAGTGAAATAAAAATTAGAATTGAGGAGGCAGCAAAACTTTTAAGAATTGATCATATTTTAAACTCCAACATTTCTTCTCTATCTGGTGGAGATAGACAACGTGTAGCTCTTGGTAGAGCTTTGGTAAGAAGACCCAAAGCATTTTTAATGGATGAGCCTTTAGGTACTTTGGATGCTGAATTTAGAGAATTAATGTGTTTAGAACTTAAGAAATTACATATCGATATTGGAGCTACTACTGTTTATGTAACACACGATCAATTAGAGGCAATGTCATTAGCTGATCGTATTGCTGTAATGGATGGTGGTGAAATTTTACAAGCTGATGAACCTTCAGTAATCTACAATAAACCTGCAACCAAATTTGTAGCATCATTTATTGGCTCCCCTGGAATGAATTTTATAAATATTGATCAAGGTATTTCCAATGAGCAATCGACTTTAAATATAGAGGGAACAGATTTTAATATACCTAAACAGTATGAAATATCAAAAGGCAAAAAAAACTCATTTGGTATTCGTCCTGAAAATTTATCACTTACTAATGAAGGTGGTCTTAAAGGATCGGTATTTGGAGTTGAATATTTAGGCTCAAGAAAAATTGTAACCATTAAAACCAATTTTGGAGAAATCAAAGTTAAAACTGATATTTCAACAAGTGTTAAAATCAATGAAAACGTTCAAGTAAAACCTTCAAATGATAACATAATTATTTTTGACGGTGAGACTGACAAATCTCTTAAAAGTGAGTTTATGAATTAATGGCAAAAATAGAATTAAAAAATTTATCTAAAACTTATAATAAAAAAATTGAGGCTTTACATGATATAAATTTTACTATTGAGGATGGACAGTTTTTTGTTTTACTAGGTCCATCTGGCGCTGGAAAAACGACTACTTTAAGATGTATTGCTGGATTAGAGAAAATAGATAATGGAAGTATTCTATTTAACGATGAGTCTGTTACCGAAGATCAACCAGCATCAAGGGATGTTTGTTTTGTGTTTCAACAATACTCTTTATATCCGCACTATAGTGTTTATGAAAATTTAGCATTCCCTTTAAGATCTCCAATGAGAAAATTACCTGAAGAAGAAATAAAAAGTAAGGTTGAGAGTATTGCGAGCATGTTAAAGATTTCCAATAAGCTAAATAATAAAGCTACACAATTATCTGGTGGTGAGATGCAAAGAGTTGCTATAGGACGTGCGCTAGTTCGTGAGCCAAATTTATACTTGATGGATGAACCTTTATCCTCCCTAGATGCTAAATTAAGAGAGAGTTTAAGGGTTGAATTAAAAAATATTCAAACAAATCTAAATGCAACAATACTTTATGTTACACATGATCAAGCTGAAGCAACCACTTTAGCAGATAAAATAGGAGTATTAAAAGAAGGTCATTTAGTACAAATTGGTACACCTGAAGAAATATATGAAAATCCAAATTCTATTTATGTTTCCCAAAGACTTGGGTCACCAAAAATTAATATTCTTTCTGGGGAATTGTTTGGAATGAATGATGTGCCTACTTTTGGCATAAGACCTGAGAATATTACAATAGGAAAGGGAAATTACTCAGCTAATATTATTTCTGTTGAAAACCTAGGATCGGAAACAGTAGTTGCTTTAAATTTTAAAGACCATGAATTATTAGTGTCAATTCAAGGTAATTATAAATCATCTATAAATGAAAAAATTAATTTTGACATCAATATTGAAAAAGTTTTAAGATTTGATCAAGAAGGAAATAGAATTTATGAGTGTTAATTTTTTAATTTCTCAAGCAAAAAAAGTCCAAAAAGTTATAGATGAAAATTCCGAAGAAATAGAGGTTTTAGATCAAAAAATTGGAGACGGTGATCATATTTTCAACATACAAAGAGGCTTAAAGTTAGTTGTTGAACTTGAAGATTCAATAAAAGATTTGCCCTTAGCCAAAGCTTTAAATATGATAGCAATGAAAGTTCTATCGGGTATCGGCGGATCTTCTGGCGCATTATTTGGAACTTTTTTTATGACTATGGCTAAGTCTCCTGAGCTAGATAAAGATGTTGATTTTACTAAAGCATGTGAAATGATTATAGATGGAATTAAAGCTATGAAAGATAGAGGAAAAGCTGATGTTGGAGAAAAAACTATGATGGATGTTTTAATACCAGTTTCAGAAAAACTAAACGAGATAAAAAATGAAGATGAATTTAAATCAGGTTTGAATGAAGTAATTAAAATTGCTGAAGAAAGGATGTTGTCTACTAAAGATATGTTAGCTACAAAAGGTAGGGCATCTTTTTTAGGTGAGCGTGCTAAGGGACACATAGATCCTGGAGCTCGTTCTTCACAGCTTATAATCGATACAATTTGTAAATCAGTAATAAATAATTAGGAGGAAAAATGAAAAAATTTATAAATAATAATGATGATTTCTTAAAGGAGAGCCTTTCAGGCTTTGGTAAAGCACATAGTGATATTATTAATGTAAATTTAGATCCAAGTTTTGTTTCTAGAAAAAATAAAACAAAAAATGGAAAAGTTTCCTTAATTTCAGGTGGAGGAAGTGGTCATGAGCCAATGCACGGAGGCTTTGTTGGTCATGGAATGCTAGATGCTGCATGTCCAGGGTTTGTTTTTTCAGCACCTACACCTGATCAGATGCAAGCAGCAGCAGAATATGTTGATAGTGGTGCAGGAGTTTTATTTATTGTTAAAAATTATTCTGGAGACATAATGAATTTTCAAATGGGAGCTGAAATGTACTCTGGAAAAAATGAAAGCATTGTTACGAATGATGATGTTGCTGTAGAAGACTCCACTTTTACTACTGGAAGAAGGGGTGTGGCTGCAACAGTATTAGTAGAAAAGATTGTTGGATCTTTAGCTGAGGATGGTGGATCCCTTGAAGAATGTAAAAAACTTGGTGAAAAAGTTAACAAAAATGCTGGTACTATGGGAGTTGCGTTTACAAGTTGTACTGTTCCTGCTGCTGGAAAACCTACTTTTGATATAGGCGATGATGAAATGGAGTTTGGCGTAGGGATCCATGGTGAGCCAGGTAGAAAAAGAGAAAAAATCCAACCCTCAAAAACAATTGTAACAAATATTCTGGAAGCTATTTTAGATAATTTAAAACCAGAAAAAAATGAGAAGAATTTACTTTTTGTAAACGGAATGGGGGGTACCCCTTTGACAGAGTTATATTTAGTTTATGAGGATGCGTATCAAATCTTGCAGTCAAAAGGTATTCAAGTAACAAAAAGTTTAGTTGGAAATTATTGTACTTCACTTGAGATGCAAGGAGCTTCAATTACTCTTCTCAAATGTGACGATGAAATCTTAAAACATTGGGACTCACCAGTTCATACAGCCGCAATGAGATGGGGGATGTAAAACTTTTTCAATCAAATAACGACTAAATCAAGTTTTTGGTTGCCAAGTCTTTCATTGCCGTTTTCCGTAACTAGGTAAGTCTCACCTAAGTTCATAGCTAAGTTATTATTAGAGTCCATTAATATCATATGCATAAAAAAAACATTTCCCGTCTTAATAACATAAGGATTGCCTGTAAATAACATTGGCCAATCCATCCAATTTGGTGAAAAAGTCGCTCCTAAAGAGTAACCACATGCATTCATTCTAGAATTTTTATATCCTAAATCATCAAAAGTTTTTGCGTGAGCATCAAATACTTCACCAATTTGATTTCCTGGTTTTAATTTATTTTCACAATTGCTTAAAGCTTCAATACAAGCTTCGTGCATTTTATAATGTTTTGAATCAGCTTTTCCAATTGGAATAGTTCGAAACATTGCAGAGTGATAATGTCTAAATGTTCCAGCCCATTCAATGGTAAGTTGATCTTGTGAATTTAAAATTTGTTTTTCAGCTTGATAACGACACAAAAGTGCATTTTTACCAGATCCAATGATAAATTCATTTGCTGGATAATCACCACCTCCCTCAAATATAACTTTATTCATTTCAGCTAAAATTTTAGACTCGCTTACACCTGCCTTTGCGTGTTTCCAAACTTCACTTAAAGCTTTGTCAGCTAAATTTGCCGCCTTTTTTACATAATTAATTTCTTCATTAGATTTTATAACTCTTAATTTAGTAACTAATTCAGAAGCATCTTCTATTGAGCAGTAATTTTCTAGAGATTTATTCAGCCTTAAAGCATTTCGACCAGTTAATCCGTATGCTTCGTACTCAACTCCAATTTTTTTACCTTTTAAATTTAATTCATCTAAAATAACTTTAAGATCTATGGTAGGGTTTGATCCATTTTTATCAATCCATATTCTAATATCATTTATATTGGAGGTATTTTGTGCCTGTCTTAAATCTGGAGCTCTTGTTAATAAAATTATATTACCTTTTTTATCCAACACTAATGTTTGAAAAAAAACATATCCAAAAGTGTCATATCCAGTAAGCCAATACATTGACTCCTGTCTAAACATAAGCAGAGCATCTAATTTTTCCTCATTTAAAATTTTGATTAACTTATCTTTTCTACTTTTAAATTCTTCTACAGAAAAATGAAGTCCCATTAATTAATAGTTGTTCTTACAGTACCAAGCTTGTCTACTTTGGCTATGTACTCGCCTTTGCTTTTAATTGGCACAACACCAACAGTAGAACCAGTAAATACATAAAAATCTTTATCTAAAGAAACCTTCTCTTTTCTTATTTTATTAAGAACAAATTTTAAAGAATTAAGCGGGTTTACATAGACTGTATTTGTATTGCCATTTATGTTTAACCCTTTTTTATTTTTTAAATTTGTTTTTAAATTACCAAAGTTTATTTTTTTAAATTTTTTCTTAGCACCAATAATAAATTTAATGTTCACACCAAAATCACTACATAAATCGCCTAAATATTTAATACCTTTTTTTTTCTGTCTAAATCCTACAATCTCAATGCAAGGACCCATGTGAGTAATAAATTTTGCTATATTTTTTGAATTTAATCTGCCTTTAAAATCAAAAAAATTTTTTTTTATAATATAGTAAACCTCTACTTCGGTACCTAATGCATATTTATTTATTTTTACTCTTCCTCCAGATTTAATCAAATTTTTTCCAAATACTGTTGAATGAAATGGTTCTTTCTCTTTTAATTTTTTTAAGAGAGCGATTATTGTGCCCCCAGCTTTAAAACCAACTTTTGTATCTTTGATTTTGCTTTCACATAATAGTCTTAATTTATGGGCTAATTTTATATTCTTACAGAATTTATCAGGAATTGGATTGATAAGTTTATTGCTATTATAAGCCTTAACTAATTTTTTTGCCACGGATTGAATATCATTTTTCATATCAATAGCCTATTGAAGAACCGTCATTGGATCAAGTCTTGTTTGAAACCAATTTATTCTAAAATCTAAGTGGGGACCAGTTGATCTACCTGTCGAACCAACAGTTCCTATGATATCTCCTTTTTTAATTAAATCTCCTACATCAACCATCACGTTTTCAAGATGAGAATAAATTGTTGATATGCCATGACCATGATCCATAATAATTGTACCTCCAGTATAATAAAGGTCATTTTCAGCCATTGTAACCACTCCAGTTCCAGAGGATTTAATCTCTGTTCCTTTTTTTGCTGCAATATCTATACCGTAATGAGGCCATTTTGGTTTCCCATTGAGAATTCTTTGACTTCCATAAACTCCACTAATTATACCTTCAACTGGCATAATAAATTTTTCAGAAAAAAAAGTTAAATTAGAGTTAATCGCTCTTGCTTCTCCAATTTTCCCATTTTCTTTTTTAATTCTTTTATAAACAGACTCAGGTGGAGTTACTTTATTTTCAGGCAATCCATCAATTCTTTGAATGTTATACTTACGTTTGAATACTTTTTTGACTATTTTTTCTGATTTACCGTTAGTTATTTTTGTTATCAAAACATCAAATTTTCTATCTCGATCAATTCCAAAAACAAAATAACCATCATCTGATACTTTGACATCTTTTTTATCAATAATTATTTTTGAATTAGGATCAGTTTTTCCTAAAATAAAATGGCCTTGAATAAATTTACCATCAAATTCTATTGCTAAAATATTTGTTGGAAAAAAAATTGCTAATATTAGCAACAGTTTTTTCATTATTTTGCTGTCCATCCTCCATCTATCAGAATAGATGATCCAGTTATCATTGCAGCAGCATCTGATGCTAAAAAACATACAGCTGTAGCTACATCACTTTCTTTAGCTGCTTTACCCATAGGAATATTGCCTAAAGCTAAATTTTTGAACTTTTTATTCTTAAAAAATTTTTTTACCATAGGAGTCTCAACAAATGTTGGAGCTACTGTATTTACTCTGATATTTTTTGTCGCTAACTCAACGCCCATGCCCTTTGTTAAACCTTCAATTCCAAATTTAGTCATGTTATAAATATTTCTACCAGACATGCCTACATGGCCAAGTTGAGATGACATATTTATAATTGATCCAACTCTTTTTTTATTTTTAATCATTTTCTTTACTACTATCTGTGCAACATTAAAGGCAGCTTTTAAATTTAGATCTACTAAGTAATTCATACTTTGTTGTTTTATCTTTTCAAAAGGTTCTGGAATATTGGTACCTGCATTATTTACAAGAATATCAATAATTTTTATTTTTTTTAATTTTTCTTGTAATTCATTATAGTTCATTACATCACAATTTATTTTGATTAATTTGCTTTTTACTTTTTTTATATCTTTTTCCAACTTATCAAGATCAGAAGATGTTCTGCTTAAACCAATAATTGTTGCGCCTGCTTCAGCTAAAGCAATTGAACAAGCACGTCCTAAGCCTTTGCCAGCCCCAGTGACAAGAGCATATTTTCCTTTAAGATTAATTTTTTTTAAATACATTTAAATAAATAACTTGATGTCTGTGTAAATTAAATCAATTGCAACAAATAATATAGCAAATAAACCAACCCAAGCTATCCATTTATACTTTTTAATCCATTGAGAAATTAATGTTGCAGCTGTAGCCATTAATATAATTGATAAAATAAGGCCAAAAATTAATAGATAATAATGATCTTTGGCAGCACCAGCTACACCTAAAACATTGTCCAAACTCATAGTAAAATCTGCTAACAAAACTGTCCAGATAGCTTTAAACATAGTTGATGTATCAACTTTTACATCGTCTGTGATTTCAGATGAGTTTTTTATAACATCTACATAAAGTTTATAAACAATATATAGTAACAAAAGACCACCAATAAGTCTTAGACCTGTTATTTGAAGTAAGTAAGCTGTTATTAAAGTTAAAATAATTCTTAATATGACAGCTCCACCAATTCCCCAAAATATTATTTTTTTTCTCTGTTCTGTAGGAAATTTAGATGCAACCATTCCTATGATGATGGCATTATCTCCAGCTAGAATTAAATCAATGAATATAATTTGGAAAAAAATTGCAATTTCTTCAGACATTATTGCTCTTTAATATCATATCTGATCCTTTTTCAGCAATCATTATAGTTGGAGCGTTTGTATTTCCAGATGTGATATTAGGCATTATAGAAGCATCAATTACACGCATATTTTCAATTCCATGTACTTTTAGTTCATCGTTTACAACTGAGTCACTATCACATCCCATTTTACAAGTTCCAACAGGATGAAAAATGGTTTGAGCATAATCACTTGCAGCTTTGACTAACTCTTCATTATCCTCAATGTGAATGCCAGGTCTGTATTCCTCTGGCTCATATTTTTTAAAAGTGTTAGTTTCAAGCATAATTTTTCTAATTATTTTTAATCCTAATGCCGCGACATATCTATCATCCTCAGTTGATAAATAATTCATTTTAATTTTCGGATATTCTCTACTGTCATTACTAACTATATTAATTTCTCCTCTACTTGATGGTCTAATATTTGCTACCGTTGGTGTAATACCCTCAAAATCATGCATAGGAGTTACCCCAAGTATGTCAGTGCTTACTGGCGAAACATGGAATTGAAGATTAGGTGTCGCCCTTGAGGGGTCACTTTTTACAAACCCACAAACTTGACTTGCTCCCATTGTCATAGGTCCACTTTGTTTTAAAATATATTCTAATCCCATCATAAATCTTCCAAATATGCTATTAACTTTTTTATTTAGTGATTTAAGTCCCTTAACTTTGTATACAGGCCTCATCATAAGATGATCTTGTAAATTTTTTCCCACACCTTTTAATTCATGTACAACTTCAATACCTAATTTTTTTAACTTATCACTATCGCCAATTCCAGATACTTGTAAAATTTGTGGTGAACCAATTGATCCGGAGGATAAAATAACTTCTTTGTTAACTTTAACAGTTTTTAAATTATCACCTGAAAAATAACTTACGCTTACTACTTTTTTTCCTTTAAAATTTATTTTTTTTACGTGTGCTTTTACTTCAATTTTTAAATTTTTACGTTTTTTTGCAGGATTTAAATAACCTTTTGCAGCACTACATCTAAGCTTTAAGCCTGAATTATTAAAACTTGTAGTAAATTGAAAAAAACCTACACCAGTATTATCACCCTTATTAAAATCATTCGTTTTTGGAATTCCAAATTCTTCTGCCGCGTCTTGGAATACATCTAAAAGTTTTAAATTTATTTTTTTATTTGCTACAGATATTGGTCCTTTGTCGTTATGGTATTCACTTTTGCCTAACTCATTATTTTCAGATTTTAGAAAATAAGGAAGAACATCATCCCAACCCCATCCTTTGTTACCTAGTTGTCTCCAAATATTATAATCATCACTTTGACCTCTCACCCAAAGAAGACCATTAATTGAAGAACTGCCACCTAAGGTTTTACCTCTAGGATATCTAATTGATCTATTATTCATTGTTTCGTCTGGCTCAGTTCTATAACACCAATCAACTTTAGGATTATGCATGGTTTTAAAATATCCCACTGGGATATGTATCCATGGGTAAGTATCTTTATCACCAGCCTCAAGAATTAAAACTTTATTATTTGGGTTTTCAGATAGCCTATTAGCCAAAACACACCCAGCTGATCCTGCACCTAAAATTATATAATCAAAGTTATCCATTTAATTTAAATTTTTTAAATTCTATTAACATATAGATTATAATATTTATATCTGTTAAATTTAACCATGCTAAATGATGATCAAATCAATATTTATCAAAATGAAGGTTTAATTAAAAGTCGAACACGTTTATCCAAGGATAAAGTAAAAGAGTTAAATTTAGCACTAGATAAATATCTTTTGGAACATAAAAATGAAAACAATGAATTTGTAAGCGGTTTATATGAGAGAGATGAAGCTTTTTTAAAGTTTGCACTTTTTCCAGAAATTATCAATGAAGTTAAACAGCTGATAGGTGAGGATATTATTTTATGGGGTTCGTCATTATTCTGCAAAGCACAAAAAACTGGAAATGAAACACCTTGGCACCAAGATGGAGAATATTGGCCAATTAAACCATTGGAGTCAGTTACTATTTGGTTAGCAATTGATGAGGTTACATCTGAAAATGGACCTCTTCAGTATATTCCAGGATCACATTTGAATAAAAATCTTGCTGAACATGAAACTTTAGATAAGAAAAATATAACATTAAATCAAACACTAAAAAATATTGGCAATCTTAAAGAAAAAGCCAAGTATGTAACATTGCAACCTGGCATGTTTTCTATACATGATGTTTATTTGTTTCATGGTTCAAAAGCTAATTATTCTGGAAAAAGAAGAGCTGGTCTAACTTACAGGTATATGCCTGCAACAAGTTTGTTTGACCATGAAGGCGCAAGGGAAATTGAAAAAAAAATTGGTTATTCATTACAGCGACAATTACATTTAGTAAGCGGTTTAGATAAAGCTAATAATAAAATATTTAAAGATCACACTATATAATTTTAAGTGCAAAAATTAGATTGTATAATAATAGGTGCTGGATTTTCAGGTTTATATCAACTTCACTGTTTGAGAGATAAATTAAAATTAAATACTTTAGTTATAGAAGAAGGCAAAGATATTGGTGGTACATGGTATTGGAATACATACCCAGGAGCTCGTTGTGACTCTGAGAGCTTTACTTATGGTTTTACTTTTTCTGAAAAAATTTTTAAAAATTGGACTTGGAAAGAAAGATATCCTAAGCAAAAAGTAATTTTAAAATATCTAAAATATTTTTCAAATGTATTAAATTTAAAGAAAAATATAGTTTTTAACGAAAAAGTAATTTCTGTAAAATATATAGAAAAAAATAATTTATGGAAAATTCAAACAAATAATAAAAAAAAATATTATGCCAAATATCTAATCTGTGCTGTTGGATCTTTGTCATCAATAAATCTTCCAAAAATAAAAGGAATAAATCAGTTTAAAGGTCAATTACATCATAGTGGAAGATGGCCTAAAAAAAAAATAAACTTTAAAAATAAAATAGTAGGTCAAGTAGGAACCGGTTCTACTGGAATTCAGATAGCGCCAGAAGTTGCAAAAAAAGCTAAAAAATTAATTTTATTTCAAAGATCACCAAACTTTAGTATTCCAGCTAGAAATAGAAAACTAACTAAAGAAAATATTAAAAATTATAAAAAAAATTTCAAAAAACTCAGAAATTTTTTAAAAAGAACTCCGGGAGGACATCCTTTTGAATTTCCTAAAAAATCTGCATTTGATTATAACGAGACAAAAAGAAATTCACTTTATGAAAAATCTTGGCAGTATGGAACCTTATCCTTTAGAGCAACATTTAATGATATAGTTAAAAATCTCAAAGCAAATCAAACTGCAATTAACTTTATAAAGAATAAAATATATTCAACAGTAAAAAATAAAAAATATGCTGATATATTAACTAATTTTGACCATCCTTTTACTGCTAAAAGACCTACTTTAAATACAAATTATTATGAGATGTTTAATAGAAAAAATGTCGAATTAGTTGACTTAAAGCAAAGCCCAATAGTTAAAATAACTGAAAGAGGCATTAAAACTAAAAAAGGCGAATACATTTTAGATAAAATTATTTTTGCAACAGGTTTTGATGCATTAACTGGATCAATTTTGAAACTAAATATAATTGGTAAAAAAGGTATACATTTATCTAAATTTTGGAGCAAAGGTCCTA
>CETH01443651.1_pt1 | contig 11312 bp, 11 predicted proteins | sample 361461 | NCBI WGS metagenome assembly CETH01 (sample SAMEA2622695, study PRJEB7988) | marine metagenome | isolation source: saline water (ENVO:00002010), including
AAGATGTTGTGGAAAGGGTATCGCCATATTTCAAAGAAAATATTAAACCTCTAATAGATAAAGGTAAAAATATTTTAATCGCAGCTCATGGTAACTCTCTAAGAGCAATGATGATTGAGCTTAAAATGTATAAACCAGAAGAAATATCCAATATTGAACTTCCAACAGGATCACCTCTTTGTATAAATTTAGATAAAGGAAAGTTACTTAATTTTAACTATCTCAATTAAATTTTCTTATAATTAGAAAAATTTATAACGTTTGTAGAATTTTGCTTTTTTGTTGATTGTTTTTTCTTGTTAAAATTTTTTTTCTTATTTTCAATAATGGTTTTATTAAATGGGTAATTAAGTCCAAAATTAGATGAAGGATCTGCGAATGAAATTATTGAGTCAAACGATATTGATAGATTACATTTTTTATTATTAAAAGAAAGTCCAATATTAAAATTATTTTTGTTTACTGATAGATGATAATATTCATGTTGGATTACTATTGTCATCTCATCAGGATATTTTTGTACTAACCAATCTGGAACTGATGTTTTGTTATTATTTGTTGCAAAAGTAATATACAAATGACTTTTGCCATCTAATCCTTTTTTTTCAACTTCTTTTAATATGTCAATAAAAACATCTAATAAATTTTTATTTAAAATTTTTTGATATTCGATCATTTGATTTTTTATTACATTTTGAGTAAAAGCTAAATTATTAATCTTTAATAAATATAAGTGTATTATTTACTATAAATTTCTTCATTTAATGTATATTTAAATAAAAAAATAAAAATGATAAATAATATACCGAATTCTTGTAAAGTAGTAGTTATAGGTGGCGGAGTAGCTGGCTGTTCTACTGCTTATCATTTGGCTAAATTTGGATGGAAAGATACGGTTTTACTTGAGAGAGACGTACTTACATCTGGTACTACTTGGCATGCTGCCGGTTTAATTGGTCAACTAGGTAGTAGTGCAACAATAACTAAACTTAGAAATTATTCTTTAAATTTATATAGAAAATTAGAGGAGGAAACGGGACTCTCAACTGGTTTAAAACAAAATGGATCACTTACTGTAGCAACTACTCCAGAAAGATTAGAAGAGCTAAAAAGACAACTTACCTTTGCACAACGATTTGAAATAGAAGCACGACAAGTTAGCAATGAAGAAATAAAAGAAATATATCCACTAATTAACATTAAGGATTTAGTTGGTGGTGTTTTTATCAAAAAAGATGGCCAAGCTGATCCTGTTGGAGTAGCAAACGTAATGGCAAAAGCAGCCAGACAAAATGGTGCTACAATTATTGAACAATGTCCAGTAAAAAAAATACTAACAAAAAATAATAAAATTGTTGGTGTTGAAACCAATTATGGAAAAATAGAATGTGAATATGTTGTTTTGGCTACAGGAATGTGGTCTAGGCAGATTGCCAAAGAGATTGATGTTAGCATACCTCTATATCCAGATGAACATTTTTACATATTAAGTGAACCTATTGCAGATATAGATAGGTCACTACCTGTTTTAAGAGACTATAACAATTGCCTTTATCTAAAGGAAGATGCTGGTAAATTGTTGGTAGGTGTTTTTGAACCAAATGCTAAACCTGCATTTACAAATAATCATAAAGTTCCTGATGATTTTTCTTTTGGTGAGTTGCCTGAAGATTTTGATCATTTTGAGCCATATTTGATTAATGCAATGAACCGAGTACCAAGTCTAGAAAAATCTGGAATTAGGAAATTTTTTAATGGCCCAGAGTCATTTACACCAGATACAAATTATCTTCTAGGTGAAACTCCAGAGATAAAGAATTTATTTATGTGTGGTGGTTTTAATAGTATTGGAATTGTTAGTTCAGGTGGAGCAGGAAAGATTACCGCTGAATGGATGATGAATGGTGAAATAAACGAAGATGTCTTTTCACTTGATATTTCTAGGTTTGAAAAATTTCACTCAGAATTAGATTTTATAACCGAAAGAGTCACCGAAACACTTGGGAATTTGTATGCAATGCATTGGCCTTTTAAACAACATACAACTTCCCGTAATCAAAAATTAATGCCATACCATCAATACCTTAAAGATAAAGGAGCTTGTTTTGGGCAATCAGCCGCTTTTGAAAGGCCAATGTGGTATGCTTTAAACAATAATAAGTCACAATATGAATACAGTTATGGATATCAAAATTGGTATGAGTCTGCAAAATTTGAAACAAAAAATGCCAGGGAAAATGTTGCTTTTTTTGAATTATCACCCTTTGCGAAATTTGAAATATATGGGGATAAAGCACATGCTGATTTACAATTTCTTTGTGCCAATAATATTAAAGATGAAGTTGGATCAATTACATATTCACAGATGCTTAATTCCAAAGGTGGAATTGAGGCCGATTTAACTATCACATGCATAGAAAAAAATAAATTTAGAATTGTAACTGGTTCTGGGGTTAGAACTCATAATAAAAAACATATTTTAAAGCACTTAGACTCTTCAACTAATTTTATAGATATAACTGATTCATATGCATGTTTTGGAATATTTGGACCTAAAAGTAGACCAATTTTAAATGAAATATTTGGTGATTATTTTTCTAATGAAAGTTTCAAATTTGGAACTTCTAAAAAAATAATAAAAAATAATATTGATTTATTATTTCAGCGGATATCCTATGTGGGCGAGTTAGGTTGGGAAATTTATATACCAATTGAAAAATCAAAAATTATTTATGAGTTATTTTTAAATTTAGAACAAAAATATAATATGGTGCATGCAGGAGCACATGCAATGGATATTATGCGGATGGAAAAGGGTTATTTGCATTGGGGCCATGATATTTCTCCAGCAGAAAATCCATATGAGGCAAACTTGGATTTTGCAATTAAGTTAAATAAAAAAGAAAACTTTCTTGGAAAAGATTTTTTAGTAAAAAATAAAAAAAATATAAGAAAGAAATTTGTTATGTTTACACTTGATAACTCCTCACCTGGCAATCCGTTACTTTTACATGATGAACCAATATATTATAAAGATAGGATTGTAGGAGAAACTACTTCAGCTAATTTTTCATTTATCTATGATAAAAATCTTGCTTTTGGATATATATATAATAATTTTAAGATTGATTTTTCTGATATTAAAAATTTTGAAGTTGAGGTTGCTAAAAAAAAATACAGTATAACGATTTTAAATGAACCGTTGCACGATCCTATAAATCAGTTTACAAAAATTTAATCACTTAATATTGTTAATCATTTCATCAAGACCTTCATCAATTGATATAAATTTATTTATATTAATAAACTTTTTTAATTTACTTATATCTGCAACAACACCAAATTGATCATCTTTAGTTCCTTTTTGATATTTAATTGAAAAATTATAGTCAATTTTTTTTTTAATAAGTTTTATTAAATTATCAATTTTAGTTTTCTTTCCAGTGCCAATATTAAATTTTTTGTTATAAAATTTTTTTTTGCCAATCATATATATTAATATTTTCAAAACATCATTGATATGTATAAAGTCTCTAAATCTATTTTTATTTCCTTTAACTATCAACGATTTATTTTTTAAAATTTGAGTTAAATAAATTCTTATCATTCCTTGTTTTAATTCTCCTAATTTCTGTTTAGATCCATAAACATTAAAAAATCTTAAGATTGTATAATTTACATTTTTTTCTCTAAATTTTTCAATATACTTTTCTGAACATTCCTTAGAAATACCATAAAAACTTATAGGTGATGGTTTCAATTTTTCATTAACCTTAATTTTGTATTTATCTCCATAAATTGACATTGAACTTGCATATATAAAATGTTTACATTTAATTTTATTTGCATGTTCTAAAATATTAACAGTACTTTTGGTATTTTTTAAAAAATCTAATTGAGGATTTTCAAAACTTTTTTCTCCACTTGATTGTCCTGCTAAGTGAAAAATAGTATCTACATTTTTAATTCTTTTAAGAATTGACTTATTACCACAATCGCCTTTGATAAATTTATAGTTTTTATGTTTAATGATATTACTTTTATGCCCAGTTGAAAGATCGTCAATGCCAATAATCTTATTATTTTCTATTAAATTATTGACCAAACAGCTACCAATAAATCCTGCTGCTCCTGTAATTAAAATCATATTATTTTATATAAATTAATAATTTCAAATTAAAATTAATAATTTATATATATTATATGTGGATTCAAAAAAAATTTTTTTCAATCTTTTATTTTTTCTTAAGAAATGACATAATATGGAATATTTTAGAATCAAATTTAAAAAATAAAATTTTAGAAATAAATCTTCAAAAAAATACACAAAGAGAAGATTATAAAAATATAGATTTATTTGGTAAAATAAGACAAGAAGATGGAGAAAGATGGGATTCTTTTGATTTTAAAAATTTTCGATCAAAAAACAAAGACAAGTCAAGGGATTTAATATTTTTATATAACAATCTTAAATTATATAATCCTAGTAAAATATTAGAAGTTGGTTGTGGTCCTGGCTTATTTTCAAGAGCTATTTATGATTTTAACTCAACTAAAGAACTGACATTAAACGACATTAATAAAAATTTTTTAGATTATATTTATGAAAAGCATAAAGTTTCAAAAAATAAAAAAAAAATAAATTTTCATTCAGGTTCTATTCTAAATCTGCAGATAAATGAAAAGAATAAATTTGATATGATTATTTTTTGTAGATCATTACACCATATTCCTAATAGAATGGAGATATTTAATCATTTAGAAAAACTTTTGAAAGAAAATGGTACCATTGTTATTTGTGAGCCATCAAATTATTTTTTTAGATATTATTTTTTGTTAAGAATTCGACTGCTTGCTTGTTTTTCAAATAAATTTCTTTCAAACAAATTAAATTTTGCAACTCATCATATGTGTTCATATGGAGAATTTAAAAAATTAGATAAAAATATTAAAAATTTAAAATTAATAAATATTATCTATAATCAGGACAACAATTTTAAAATTCTTTTTTTAAGAAGAATATTTTCAAAATTAATTTTTGCTGTTTTTTTAAAAAAAACTAAAAATTAAATTACTTCCGAATTGTTACTGCTTTTTTTTGTTTTCTATTTATATAATTAATTTTTTTGACACCAAAAATGAACCATTTCATGTAGCCATTTATCCATGAATTAACAGAAAAAGTTGACTTACCTCCAAAAAGACGATCTACAGAAATTATTGGCACTTCACCAATTTTTAAATTTAACATTTGTGCTTTAATTGACATTTCAAAAGCAAAAGACCAGCCAACATCTGACTCTGGATTTATTTTATCCCATACTTTTTTTTTAAACATTTTAATACCAGTTGTACTATCAGTCATTATACTCCCAGTTAATGCAGTGAATAAAAAATTAGCAAATCTAGATAAAAAATGTCCAATAAAAGATCCACCGTATCTTTTTCCACCAAGTGCATAGCGAGTCCCACTCACTAAATCACAATTTTTTTCACTAATTAACTTGTACATACTATCAATTGAAACTATTGGAAAAATTTCATCAACAACTGTTATAAGTATAACACTACTATTTGAATTTTTAATACCACATTCTATTGCATTTTTAACTCCCACACCTAGGTTATTTTTTACTAATTTAATGTTATTAAATTTTTTTATATACTTATTTACAATTGCAATTGTTGTATCTTCGTCTATGTCGTAAACTACAATAATTTCATGATCAATTTTTATTATTGATTCTAAAACATTTATCATAATTTCAAAACTATCTTTTTCATTTCTTACTGGAATTATAATTGAAATTTTTTTATGAAATTTATTATTCATACTTTGCAAAATAAGAAATTATTTTTTTAGAAATATAGATTATGTCTTTATCTTTAAGATTGTATGAGGAAGGTAACCAAAATACTTTTTTGTAAATTGTGCTGGAAATTTTAAAATCTTTTTTTATTGTTTTTAATGATGCCTTATAAGGTCTTTGATGATTTATTGGTAGCCAAAAATTTCTACACTCTATGTCAAATTTTTCAAGAAACTTAACTAGGTCATTTCTTTTATTACTAACTAAGCAAGTCCATAGCGGCAGTTCTCCCTTGTTGATATCAAAAGAAATAATTTTTATAGATTTAATATTTTTTAAATATTTTACATATAAACTATAATTTCTTTTCAATCTTGAAATTCTTTTATTTATATTTTTCATTTGCATCATTCCAATAGATGCTTGAATGTTTGTTAATTTGAAATTGTATCCTAGGTAATTATGAATATCATCCCCTCCATTTCCTCTTTTTGTTCTTCCTTGATCTTTTAGTCTAATAAGTTTTAGATATAGTTTTTTACTATTTGTAGTAATAATACCACCTTGTCCTGTAGTTAATATTTTGTTTGGCGCTAAAGAAAAGCATCCTAATTCACCATAAGTACCCAAATATTTACCTTTAAATTTAGAAAATAATGACTCTGCACTATCCTCAATTACGTAAATCTTATTTTTCTTTGCTATTTTTAAAATTTCAATGATATCTGCACCTTTACCTGAAACGTGTACGGGAATTATAGCTTTTGTTTTTTTTGTAATTTTGTCTTCAATTAAATTTACATTAATATTTAAATCTAGTTCATTTGTGTCTAAAATAATTGGTGTAGCACCGGCCATTTTAACTGCGTTTGCTGTCGCTATAAAAGTTATGTTGGGTATTATAACTTCATCTCCATGACCAATATCCAATGATTTTAAGGCTAGGTAAATTGCTGTTGTTCCACTTGTTGTACCAACTGCAAATTTTGAACCAATCTTCTTTGATATTAAATCCAAAAAATTATAAGTTATATTTCCTTCATTTGGAAAATTTTCTTTTAAACATTGTTGTAAATATTTATTATTTAGATTTCCAACACTCGGCTCAAACCAACTATATTTTTTCTTCATTTTTTTTTATTCATCTAATATACTTTTTTCCCATATGTTTATTACTAATTTTGATTTTGGGAATTTTAATTTTTTGTATTTTTTATGTGGGGCAGCGATTATTATTAAATCAGATTTTTTAATTAAGTAATCTTTTTTAACAAAAGTTTCATCTTTTACATACTCATCTGAAAACATTACATCATACCCATCAAACATTAAAATTTTACCTAGCTTATAAGATAATGAGTCTCTGATATCATCTACTTCAGCTTTAAAACTCATACCTAAAATACCTACTCTATTATTTTTTAATTTAAATTTTTCTTTAATTTTTTGAACAACAAAATATGGTAATCCTTCATTAATGTTCATTGCTGCATTACCAAGTAAAAAATTTCCTCCAAAAAAAGCTGATAATTGCATTGTATCTTTGAGCAAACAAGGACCAGAAACAAAACCTGCTTTTGGAATATCATTTGATCTATTATATCCTTCGCTCATTATTTTTTTTACATTATAAAAATTAACATCTAATTTCTCACACATCATAAAAAATTGATTTGAAGTCGAAAATTTGATGTATCTCATTGCGTTACTGAACAATTTTGCAAGCTCAGCTTCGTATACAGATGCATAAACAATTTTATTTGTAATTTTTTTGAATATTTTTTCACTATCAATCTTTGCTTTTTTATTATATCCTGAGATTATTTGAGGAAGGGATTTTAATTCTTTAATCGCATATCCTTGCACTATTCTTTCAGGACAATAAGAAAGATTAATTTTCTTTTTTTTTAAAATTTTAAATACTAGATCACAAGTTTTGGGATAGACTGAACTTCTAATAATTAATGTTTGTCTGAGATTTAAGTAATTATAAATATCTTTAAAAAAATTTAAAAAAATTTTTATTTTTGGATTCAAATATTCATCTACCGGAGTTCCTATAGCCACAATAATAATATTTGATTTTTTGATAAGAGTTTTATCTGATGAGGCAAACAATTTTTTATTAGAATTCGCTTTTTTTAATAGATTACTTGCTCCATGCTCAATAAAAGGCATTTTGCCTGAATTGACTAAATCTATTGATTCTTGATTTATATCTAAAAGTAATGTCCTCAAGCCCGAGTCAGCTAACATAATGCCTAAAGGAAGACCAACATGACCCGTACCGCCAATTACACATACATCATAATTTTCTTTATTCATTATATTAATTTCCTTCTAGTATTTTTTTAAATTTGTCTAGTTAATAGATAAAAACATTCTAAATTACATCTATAATATTAATTTCTTTTTAAGCAATTGAATACTAAAACCTGCATAATTAAATTAAGAGTATTTATCTAAATAAACTTACCTTTGTTTTTTCTAAATCTAATCCAATCATCCTCATTTGGAAAAGAATAATAACTTTTTTTATATTTTACTTCTAAAAATCTTTTTTCTAATAAATTATCAATAGCCAATAATACTAGTTTAATACTTTTTTTAAAACCCTCTTTATAAATTTTTGATAAATTATTATTTGTATTTAAAATTTTATCCTGAGCCAATATTAAACCATCATCAATTCTTGAAGTCATGGTATGAACTGTTACACCTGAAAATTTATTTCCTTCAGCGATTGAATGAAATACTGGATAAACGCCACCAAAAGAAGGAAGTAAAGATGTATGTCTATTGATACATCCAAATATAGGAATTTCTAAAATCTCTTTATTAAAAATTAATGAACAACTAGATATTATTAAATCAGGTTTTATTTTGTTTATCTGATTAATATAAATTTTTTTATTAATATCATTTTTAATTTCAAAAAAATCTAGATTTAATTTTGATACCGCAGATTTTACACTAAAAAAAATATTAAACTTACAAAAAATATTTTTAAATAATTTGAAAAATAATTTTTTTAAACTTAAAAATAAAATTTCTTTAATATATAGCTTTCTAAGATTTTTTTTAAGATATTTTTCTATGGAATTTTTTTCTTCTACTTCAGTAACTAAACCTACAACTATTTCAAATTTTTTTAATTTTAATTTTTGACACAGACTGTAAAAGAAGTCTGGATGATAAAAATTAGACTCATCAATAATTATTAAGATTTTTTTTAATTTCATATAATTCTTGTTTTTCTTTCTCTCTTAAATCAGAAGTAAAATATTTAAAAAAATAATCTTTTGAAAAAAAATTATTTTCATTTTTACTAGCTTTCCCTGGATGATAAAGAATTTGTATATTGGAGTTTTGGTTTAAATTAATTATTTTTTTATAAACTTTTTCACACATGTAATTTGAATAAATAACTCCAAAAAATTTTTTATTGGATTTTGTTTTATTACTGAAGTTTAATATTTTTATTAATAAAAAAGCAATATAATTTCTAAATAATTTTAAAGGATTAATTTTTTTGATAACAAAATAAAATTTTTCACTACTATATCTTATATTTTTAATGTTTTCTTTTCTTAATAAGTAATTATAGATCCATGGGATTGTATGTACATGCTCATGTCCATTTATATCAATATAATTTAAATTATAAATAATTGAATAAGCTTTTATTTGCTTATCTATTTCTTCGTAAATAAATTTTCTATTTTTGGTTGGAAGGAAAAGTAATTTTATAAAACTTAAATTGCCATCTTTTATGTTTTTGATTTTTACATTATCTGTTAAATTTAAATGTAATGATGTTTTGACATTAGTTTCTCTTAATTTTTTATGTAAAGAATTTTCAATGAAACCAACAATAACTGAAACTTCATCAATAATTTTTATATCCTCAATTATTTTTAATATTTCTTCAGATATTTTTGGTGTTCTTCCATAGTCGTCAATTACAATATTTTTATTCATTTATTTAAAAGTTTATTTCTCTATTCATTAAGTATATTTAGGACGTTTTGTTCCATCCCAAATTTAGTTTATATCAGAAAATATATGTTTTTGGAAAGATACATAGCAGGACACATAGTCTTAATGTTATAAATGAAGAACTTAAATCACGTAATTGTAATGTTTATTTGTTTTTTTTTAATTTTCTGTGATATTTAAATATTTATAATAACTTAAATTTATTCAAAAATATAATTATGCAAAATATCGCTATATTTGGTTTTAAAGATAGTACAACTGGACAATTAATTAACATGTTGGATGATAAACTGAAAAGAAAATTAAATTGTATTTTAAATATTAATGAATTACCCAAAATAAATATTTCTGAAGAACATAAAAGAAACCCTAATAAAAAAACTGAATATATATCTAATAACAAAATTTTTGGTTTACCAATATTTCACAAAAAAAATTTTTTAAAAATCTTAAAAGAAAGAAAAATTCAAAGTGTTTTTATAATTGAGGATGCTGGTCAACAAAGAAGTAATATTTTTAAACAATTAAAAAAAGAAAAAATAAAAATTTTAAGTTTTATTCACAATAGCGTAAGACTTATGGGCAATAATAAAATTGGGAAAGGAGTTATAATTTTCCCAGATTGTTATATAGGTTATAAATCAGATATAGGTGACGGTGTTTTAATGCAGTCAGGTTGTAGAATTGATCATCATAATGTAATTGGAAATTTTTGTGATTTAAATCCTAACTTAACGACAGGAGGGTTTACAAAAATAGGCAATTATTGTGAAATAAATATATCTGTAGATATTATTAATAGAATTAGCATCGGTAATTTTTCTAGAGTGGGCGCTGGTTCATTGGTGTTAAAAAATATTAAAAGTAAAGAACTTCATTATGGTAGACCCGCCAAGTTTATTAGAAAAAATAATTAGATTTTATTTATATATTACTATATTTATTGTGATAAAATAATTTCATGAAAAAAATATTTTTAACAATTTTTTTCCTTTTTTTTTTCAATTATTAATGTTTTAGCACATGAAGATTTAACTGGTAAAAATATTTTATGTTCAGATTTATTATGGGGTTTTGAATTTATATCATCTCAAAAAGTCAAAGTAATCAATACTGATATAAATAATGATACTAGTGTCAGAGAATATTACTATGAAATTGATTCTAAATTACCATACATAAATATATATTTATTTCAAAATCAAATTAGAGATATTATTTATTCTATTCATCTTAAAATGTTAAGAGTTGATATATGGACAATGACTTCTGGCGGAAATACAACTAGAGAAATAATACCTAAGGGTTTTTGTGAAATGACAAATATTAATAATCTTTTTATACATATTGAAAAATTAAAAACTAATAGATAAAAAAAAATTTAGTTAGTGTAGTTGCAACGTGAAAAAATTTATTATTTTTAATGAAGTTGCAAAAACTATAAATAATTATTATTAGGTATGAAGGGGGGGGGTCTGTTTATTTGTATAGCTAAAATTAATT
>CETH01184510.1_pt1 | contig 11306 bp, 13 predicted proteins | sample 361461 | NCBI WGS metagenome assembly CETH01 (sample SAMEA2622695, study PRJEB7988) | marine metagenome | isolation source: saline water (ENVO:00002010), including
TTTCCCGCCGCTCTGCATAAGCATTGATGTCCTTCTGGCTGCTCAAGAGTAACCAAATAAAAACCATTCCCTTGTTCTTTTTCTATAACACCAGAAGTTTCGATCATTCTTTATAACTAGAAATTATATAATAATAATAAACTATTATTGACTATATTTGTGATGAGTACTTTTAGAACTATATCCCTAGTTATTAATACTAGCTTTAATTTCTCTGACTACCTGTAATTGTCCAAAATAATAATTAGCCTTTTCTTTATGACTAGCGTCTGTCAAATCATCAAAAACAACAAATCCTAAACTTTTCCATAAATCATTTCCGCAAATAGAATTCAATTCACTTGATGCTTCACATTCAAGAAAATCTAACCTTCTATTTAAATTCTTTATCTTTACAGCTGACATAGGAACAAAGCTACTTCCTGTATAGTACAAATAAACTATAAAATGGCAAGCCTTTAAAAAGGTAGTCTTTTCTTCTCTTCCAAATCTAGATCGACTTCCATTTCCTTTAGTCTCTTAATAATTTGTCCATAGTATTCTGAGACATAGCTTTCAAGGGTAGTGACATTTTCCTTTGATAAGCCAAACAAAGCATAAGTTTCATCCATATCAGCATCTAAAGACTCTTTACCGCTAGTCACCTCTGCGAAAGCAAGCCTTTCAGATATATTTAATGAAGATTCAAAGAAAGAAACAAGAGACTGGGCAATTTGAATTAAAAGCTGAGAAACTCTAAAGATCTTAGCTTTTTTATTACTTAACTTTTCACATAGAGAAATTATTTCTTCTGCTTCCCATGCTTTTGGTCCAACCAAAGGAAATGTTTTTCTTATTGTTTTTTCATTATCTACAGAATTAACTACAAATTTTGCCATATCTTGAGTGTTCATATAAGCAATTTTTGTTTGATTCCCACTAATCCATACAGGCTGACTGTCTAAAACAGGTATAGCAAATTGGCTTATAACTCCTTGCATAAAAGCAGCTCCCTTAAGGATTGTATAATCAAAATCTGATTCTTCTAATAATTTTTCGGTACAGTATTTTATATCCATTAAAGGAACATTCCTGAACTTTTCTGTTAAAAGAATAGATAAAAAGATAATTCTTTTAACTCCTAATTTTTCACAAGCATTAAATAGATTTAATTTCCCAGTCCAGTCAATATCGTAAATACTTTTTGTCTCATCGGATCTGCAAGTAGCAGAATCTATAACTGCATCTATATCTTGAAGAGAATATTCTATATCACGAATATTTAATAAATCTCCTTTGCTTAGTTCGCATCCCCATTCTTGAAGAAAAGATGCCTTCCTAGGATTGCGAACTAGGCATCTAACTTCATGACCAGCATCAACAGCATTTTTTGCAATCTGTCTTCCCAAAGTACCTGAAGCACCAACTAAAAGAATTTTCATTTTGCTAATCTCCTAAGCTTTAAACACTAATCCCTATTCAGATAAACTGCGAGAATATTAGTCACTCTCCTTGAAATTTAAGAAGTACAGCTCCTCCAATAAGACCAATTGGAATCAAGAGCCAAAAGACTCCGGCTATTGTAAAAATTTCTTCAGCCATAATAAATTTTGAGTTCTTATTTAATTTAACCTTTATCATGAAATTTTGTTAGAAATTAATTAAAGACAAATTCTTTTTATTAATTTTTTTTATAAATTTAAAATGAAAAAAGGAATTCATTCGGTATCTTCTATTGATCGAACTTCTGAATGGGGAAGACATCAAATATGGATTTGGAGAGGATTTAAAATACATTGGAGAGTCTTAGGAGAAAACAATAAAAGACCAGTACTTTTTATTCATGGATTTGGGGCAAGTAGCTCCCATTGGAGATTTAACGCAAAAGATTTTTCAGATTATGGCTTCTCAGTTTATGCAATTGATTTAATAGGATTTGGACAAAGTGATCAGCCTATTATTGGAGAAATTAATAGCTTGGATAATAAGACCTGGTCGGATCAAGTTGCTCATTTTATAGAAGAAATAATCAATCCCAATAATAATTTCAAGCCTTATTTAATTGGAAACTCTCTTGGTGGATTAGTCAGTTTAACTACAGGTTATTTTAATCCAAATCTAATTAAAGGGATTATAGCTTCGCCTCTTCCAGATCCAGAATTAATAAATATTTTGCCAAAGAAAGAAATTAAATTATTAATTCTAGTAAAAAACTTTTTCATTCATATTTTTTTTAGAATTTTACCTCTTGAAATATTGCTTCCTTTAATATCTAAAAGTTGCATTATTAAGCAAGCTCTCCAAGGAGCCTATAGGAAAGATATTTCATCAGACATTGATTTACTAAAAATAGTAAGAAGACCAGCTCAAAGAAAAAGAGCCGCAAAATGCCTTAGATTAATGTGTATAAGTATGTCAACTAGGAATCAAACTATTACGGCTCCACATATTTTATCAACCCTAGAAAAAAAATTTAATCTTTTACCTTTTTTATTGATTTGGGGAAAGTATGATTGTTTTGTTCCATTGTCATTAGGAGAAAAGATAATTAAAATATTTAAATGGATTGATTTAAAAATAATTAATGATGCAGGTCACTGTTCTCATGATGAGAGTCCAGATCAATTCAATCAAACGGCAATTCACTGGATTGAAAAAATTAACAACTTAAAAGATTAAGATGAAACACACTCTTTCAGTTCTAGTAGAAGATGAATCAGGGACATTAAGCAGAATCTCAGGACTGTTTGCCAGGAGAGGTTTTAATATAAATAGTCTTGCAGTTGGTCCTGCCGAATCTCAAGGCGTTTCAAGAATCACTATGGTAGTGGATGGTGATGAAAAAACTCTTCAACAAATGACCAAGCAGCTTAATAAGCTTTTTAACGTTTTAGACGTGTTTGATTTATCTAAAATAGCTTCTGTTGAGAGAGAACTGATGCTATTAAAAGTTTCAGCAGCTGTTCAAGACAGAAGTAAAATTATTGAACTTGTTCAAGTTTTTAGAGCAAAAGTAGTTGATGTTTCTGACGAGGTATTAACACTTGAAGTGGTTGGAGATCCAGGGAAATTAGTAGCATTAGAGAAACTTCTTAAACCTTATGGAATTCTTGAAATTGCAAGAACTGGGAAAATATCTTTAAAGAGAGCATCCGGTATCAATACTGAAATGCTAAAAATTAATTAACAAACAATTATAGATATATAGCTATATGGATAGATTAAGGATTAGCATTAATTAATCTAATAGATTTAATATAATCATATTCATTTAACTTATCTAACACATCCATTCCAGTCTTAACCCTACCAAATATTGTATATCTTCCTTCTATCTCTTTAAATCTATTGGATAAGAAAAAAAACTCTGTTCCTCCTGAATCAAAATCAAATGACCTATTCATTGCTATAGATCCTAATTGAGATTTGATTTCTAATTTAGATAGTTCTTCAGGATGTTTTATTAAACTATTATATCTAGCTTCTTTTTCTCCTTTGAGTTTAATTTCCAGTGGAATATTTTTCTTGATAGACAACTTTTTAGAATTAAGACTTCTAGGTTTAAATAATATAATTGAAGTTTTAGGTAAAGTAATAATCTCAGATATCTTGGTGTCATTATAAATTCCTAATTTAATATTATGCAAAAAAACTGAAGATGTTACCGGCGCTTTGTCTCCATATACTTCAACTATAAAACTTCCTTTAGAAGTATTAAACACCACGTTTTTCATTTGACTAATACAATCAATATCTAGTCCCTTACAATAAAAACTTGATACCTTAGAGTTGTTTTGTTCTTTGCATCCAGTAATTAATATAGTTAAAGATGCAAATAAAACATTTATAAATAATTTAAATCTCAAAATAATTATTTAATACCTTCAAGATTAACCTCTAAGAATTTTGCCAATAAAGCCCCTTCTTCTTCTAATTCCAGTATAGGCTTTAATTCTCCAGCTCCAGATAAAGGTAGATTTTTTTTATTTCCTTTTAAAACGAGTGATAATCTTCTTCTGGGATTTAATCCTTCACTTATATCTACTTTGACTGCCTTGACATCAGAGATATCAAAACTTGCATCTATATTTTTGAAAAGTCCTTTTCTCGAAATAGTTATTTTATTTAAATTTTTATCAAAAGTATTTCTTCCAGAACCAAAATCAACAATGACTAAACTCCACAAATATAAATCTAAAAGCAAAGCAACTATTCCATAAATTCCCATTATTAGTCCTTGAGGAACAAACAAAAGCTCTGCTGCATTACCAAAAGGTAACAGATTAAAACCTTTATAACTTGACAATGATGCCAGCAAGAATCCACTGCCTCCAATTGTCAACATTGCACCAACGATATAATTAGAAATTTTTCTTGATCCCTTAATCGATTGCTCTATATAAGGATTTGAAGGAAAATCAATATTCTCAGTAGAAGATTTTTTTGACATATTTTGATAATAACAGTTGTTAAAATATATGGATTTAAGAAAAAAAAAGTAAGAAAGCATTACAACGCGTTTGATCTATAAGAAATTTTCCCCAAATTGTACTGAATTGTTGTTAAAGTCTCGACATATCCGAAACTCAACATCGTATCTCCTATGACGATCGCTGTTGGTAGCGCCCCTCAAAGAGGTTGGTTTGACAATCTTGATGACTGGTTAAAGCGCGACCGATTTGTATTTGTTGGTTGGTCCGGACTTCTACTATTCCCAACTGCTTTCTTGGCAATTGGAGGATGGTTTGTCGGCACAACCTTTGTAACCTCATGGTATACCCATGGAGTTGCAAGCTCTTATTTAGAAGGCTGCAATTTCTTAACTGCTGCCGTTAGTACCCCTGGCGATGCTATGGGGCATAGTCTCTTATTTCTTTGGGGTCCTGAAGCTCAAGGAAGTTTTGTAAGATGGCTTCAGCTTGGCGGCTTGTGGAACTTTGTTGCTCTTCATGGAGCATTTAGCCTTATAGGCTTTATGCTTCGTCAATTTGAAATAGCTGGGCTTGTTGGCATACGTCCTTACAATGCTTTAGCTTTTTCAGCTCCAATTGCTGTATTTACTAGTGTTTTTCTTATATATCCTTTAGGACAACACAGTTGGTTCTTTGCTCCTTCTTTTGGAGTCGCAGCAATATTCCGTTACATTCTTTTTATTCAAGGTTTTCATAATATTACTTTGAATCCATTCCACATGATGGGAGTAGCGGGAATTCTTGGAGGAGCATTGCTTTGTGCCATTCATGGTGCAACTGTTCAGAATACTTTGTACGAAGATTCAAGTATTTACTCTGAAGGAAAAGTTCAAAGTACAACTTTCAGAGCATTTGATCCAACTCAAGATGAAGAAACTTATTCAATGATCACTGCAAACAGATTCTGGAGTCAGATATTTGGTATTGCATTTTCAAATAAGCGATTCCTTCACTTCTTAATGCTTTTTGTACCCGTTATGGGAATGTGGACATCATCAATAGGCATAGTTGGTCTGGCTCTTAACCTTCGAGCTTATGACTTTGTTAGTCAAGAAATCAGAGCAGCAGAAGATCCTGAATTCGAAACTTTCTATACCAAAAACATTCTTTTGAACGAAGGAATGAGAGCATGGATGTCTTCTGTTGACCAACCACACGAAAACTTTGTATTCCCTGAGGAGGTACTTCCACGTGGAAACGCCCTTTAATAATCTATTAAAGAGACCTAACCAAAGTGTTGAAGAGACTGGTTACACCTGGTATGTAGGAAATGCCAGATTAATCAATCTATCAGGACGATTGTTAGGTGCTCATATAGCACATGCAGGCCTAATAGTGTTTTGGGCTGGTGCAATGATGCTTTTCGAAGTAAGTCACTTCACCTTTGATAAGCCCATGTGGGAACAAGGTCTTATCTGCATGCCACACGTAGCAATGTTTGGTTATGGCATTGGTCCAGGAGGAGAAGTTACTGATGTAATGCCTTTCTTCCAGGCTGGTGTGGTTCATTTAATAGCTTCAGCTGTTCTTGGCTTTGGTGGAGTATTCCATTCACTTGCTGGTCCTGAGAAGCTTGAAAAAGATTTTCCTTTCTTTTCAACTGACTGGAGAGACAAAAATCAGATGACCAACATACTTGGTTATCACTTAATTGTCCTTGGTGTCGGAGCATTAGCTTGGTCTGTCAATTGGGCTTTTATTGGCGGTGCATATGACACATGGGCGCCTGGTGGAGGAGAAACTCGCCTTATAAACCCAACTCTTGATCCTCGAATCATCCTTGGATATCTTTTTAGATCTCCCTGGGGTGGAGCAGGCTCTATCATTGGGGTTAACTCCATGGAGGATATTGTTGGTGGTCACGTCTATGTAGGGGTAACTTGCATCATTGGAGGTATTTGGCACGTACTTACTAAACCTTTTGGTTGGGCTAGAAGAGCGTTTATCTGGAATGGTGAAGCACTTCTTGCTTATGCTTTAGGAGGTTTGTGTGTTACTAGCTTCTTTGCTTCTACTTTCGTTTGGTTCAATAACACAGCATATCCTTCTGAGTTTTATGGACCGACAAATGCCGAAGCCTCTCAAGCGCAAAGTTTTACTTTCCTTGTAAGAGACCAAAGGATTGGCGCAAACGTTGGGTCTACAATGGGCCCTACAGGACTTGGTAAATATTTAATGAGATCTCCAACAGGTGAAATTATTTTTGGAGGAGAGACCATGAGATTTTGGGACTTTAGAGGACCATGGTTAGAACCTCTTAGAGGTCCTAATGGATTAAGTCTTGAAAAGATCCAGAATGATATTCAGCCATGGCAAGTTCGTCGGGCAGCTGAATACATGACACATGCTCCAAATGCTTCTATTAACTCTGTTGGTGGAATTATTACTGAACCTAATGCTGTGAATTTTGTTAACCTAAGACAATGGTTGGCATCAGCTCAGTTTTTCTTAGGTTGGTTTACCTTTGTTGGTCATCTCTGGCATGCAGGTCGTGCTAGAGCAGCCGCCGCTGGTTTTGAGAAGGGTATTGATCGAAAGGTTGAACCTGCATTAGGAATGCCAGATTTAGATTAAATATCTAGATAAAAAAAACTCCGGTTAACCGGAGTTTTTTTTATGTGGAATTTTAGTTAAATTTTTTCTTAGCCATGGCAAGCTTAATCCCATCACATTTGTATAGCATCCATCTATTTTTTCAATATAAAACCCACCTATTCCTTCTATTTTAAAACCACCTGCAGAAGTCATTGGTTCCTCAGTATTTATATAATAATTAATTTCATTTTTATTTATTTTTGAAAAACAAACCTTAGAGGAAACAACCCCAGAAATAGATTCCTTAATTATTAAATTTCCTTTATTATTAGCTTTTAAGCCAATTAAACTATGACCAGTATGAAGAAATCCACAGTTAGAAGATATCATTTCCCATCTTTTAAAAGCCTCTTCTTTACTTGAGGGTTTACCAAAAGCAAGTCCATTAAATTCAAAAATTGAATCACATCCAAGTAAAATTATTTGATCTTGATCTTCCGAAAAAGAATATTTACCAGAAATTATTTTATGTGCTACAGATTCAGCTTTTTTAAAAGATAGTTCTTTAGATAGCTCTTTTATATCAATATTTTGAATACTATCTTCATCGAAATCACTAGTAATACTCTTATATGGAAATAGAGCATTATCTAATAATTTTTTTCTTGAAGGAGAACCTGAAGCAAGAATAAACATATCTATATTTTTTTAATATATCTATTTTAATGAATAGTTGCTAATTTAAAGCAAACAAGATTATTTATAATTTGTCAATTTCCAATCCAGATTATAAACCCATAATGATCTTAGGCACTTCTAGCGGATCAGGTAAATCTATTACATCTGCTGCTATTTGCAGGATCTTAAAAAGAAGGAATAAATCTCCTGTACCATTCAAAGGTCAGAATATGAGCAATAATGCTTGGGTTGATAGATATGGTGGAGAGATGGCTCATTCTCAAGCTGTTCAAGCTTGGGCTTCTGGAATTGAACCAGAATCCTCTATGAATCCCATTCTTCTTAAGCCGATGGGCGATTCAAAAAGTGAAATCATTCATTTAGGGAAGAGTGTAGGTATATCAAATGCTAAAAATTATTATCGTGATTGGTTTAGCCCTGGATGGGAAGCAATTAAAAAAGGTCTAAAAAACCTAGAAAAGTTTGATCAAAAAACATTAATACTTGAAGGTGCAGGGAGTCCAGTAGAAATAAATCTAATGCATAGAGATTTAACTAATCTTCGTCTCGCCAAATATTTATCCGCGAAATGTATTCTAGTTGCGGATATAGAAAGAGGTGGAGTTTTTGCTCAAATAATTGGAACTCTTGAATTACTAAATGATGAAGAACGAAAATTAATAAAAGGAATAATTATAAATCGATTTAGAGGAGACGATTCACTTTTTAAAAGTGGAATTCAATGGATTGAGACCAAAACTAATATTCCTGTTTTAGGAATAATCCCTTGGCTAGAAAATTATTTCCCTCCCGAAGATTCCTTAGACCTTCTTGAAAATAAACAAGCAAATTCTAATGCTGAATTGCTTTTGGGTATTATCAAACTTCCTTATCTAAGTAACTTTTCAGATTTTGATCCTCTTTTTAGTGAAGAAAGCCTAAAAATTGAATGGATAAATAGGAATATGTCTTTAAAAGATTTTGATGGAATAATAATACCTGGTAGCAAACAAACAATTAAAGATAAAAATTATCTAGATAAAACTGGATTATCTGAAGAAATCATCAAATTCTCAAGACAAGGAGGTCATATCCTAGGAATATGCGGAGGTTTTCAAATACTTGGAGAAAAACTATACGATCCTATTAATCTTGAGAGTAATTCATTGGAGAATTATTCTAAAGAGATTAAAGGTTTAGGACTACTTCCTTTGGAGACTGTTTATAATTGTGAGAAAACAAAAACCAAACGAGATATACTATCTAATTGGCCTATTAAAACAAGAATTAATGGGTTTGAAGTTCACCATGGGATGTCAACCTTAATAAATAATGATGGATCGATAAAACCTCTATTTGAAGATAAGAAATTAGGCTATATTAAAAATGCAAATAATTTCATAAATATAGTAGGAACTTATATGCACGGAATATTTGATGATGGCAGATGGAGGCGATCTTGGATAAATACATTAAGGAGGAAGAAAAACTTACCTCTATTATCATTAAATAAACAAAATTACTTTGAAATAAAGGAGAAAACAATAGATACTCTTGCTGATGCTTATGAGGAAAACCTTATTTTGAAGGACTTAATAATATGAAAAATCATAGAGTTAAAATTCATTGGCCTAATAAATTAGAAACATACGTAGAACCAGGGGAAAACTGGCTAAGTTTAGCTTCTAATTCTGGATATAAAATTCCTACGGGCTGTCTTAATGGGAGTTGTGGAGCTTGCGAAATATCTATAAATGGAGAGACAATTCGGGCTTGCATCTCAAGAGTAGAATCTAACGACCAAGAAATAATTGTGGAACAATTTTATGATCCTTATTGGTAATAAAAAATGGTTAAATCATCTATAAAGACTATATTGACATTTCTATAATTTTCTCTTTTAATTTTAAAAATTTCAAATCAAATTAAATCCATACTGAATTAATAGATCATTTTAGAATAAAAGATTTTATTATATTAGGAAAATATTAAAAATATAAAGACTGGAATTAGTTGTTATTACTCTTGGCTAAAATGATTGACAGATTTATATTTTAATTTAAATATACTTCTTAGAATAAAAATATATATTGTCGCCTTAGAGCTATATGCATATCTACCCTTTTGATCTTTTGAGAGAGAAAACTTCTCCTTAATCCATTTAATCTGGGGGAATGGATTCATATATGTTATTGATCTTCTAATACCAGAGAAAATTGAGAGTAAACTTAAGGGATTCTGAAGCGCAATTTGTCTTTTACTTTGTATATTTTCAGATTTTGAATGACTAAAATCAGGTTCAAGAGTACTGTCAATAAAAAACGATTTAACTTTTGAGAAAGTAATTAATTTATTTCGTTCGTTACTTAAATATTTCGAGGAAGTTAATCTCATATGCAAATGTAATCTTCTACCATTAACACATCCTCTGTGTAATAACCCTGATTTAAACATTAATAAGTCGCCAGCTTTGGTACTGCAAGTTGTTTGGATCTTAGATAAATCTATTTTATTAGACTCTATTGAAGGCTGAATTGAATTATCAATTGTAGGCACTCCATAATTCTTTAATTCGCTATCTAAATTAGAATCAATTATTTTAAACCCATATTCATCTTTCAGATATAGAACACATATTATATCGTCTGCATCATTATCATTCTTTAAACCATCCCTATGCCATCCACCTCTATATGCAGTTAGCCCATTCCAGTGAAGCCTTGCAAGGGTAATACTATCCAACTCAGGTTTAGAAAAACTATCTCTAGCAATATCTATCATCTTTTCAAAATTAATCTCTTTAAAGAGATCATTCCCGGAAGGGAGCATATTACTAAAAGGAAAATCACACCCGAAAAGATTTAACTTGCCTCTCCAAGGAAGCATTGGATCATAAATTCTTATAAATGGATATTTACCTGTTCTTGCATATTGAATATTATTATTTGCAGATTTTAATAGTAAATTTATCTCACTTTTACTAAGAAAAGGACTAGAAGCAATTCCTAATGAGTTCAATATTAGCTATAAATTTAATCCAAATCATAACACATAGCTTTATAAAATAGTTTGTCTCTATAAAGACTCTTCTAAAAATCAATATAAATAAATAGCTCAATTAAAAGATGTTATCTAAGGACTTTTTTAAAATTATTAATTTCTTTCTAATCTTTTTGAAAAATCAATATCCTTATATAAACAATTAAACTAATTTTTTATATGTATTAAAGTTTATTAGAAGAATGTTTTTCTTAATTTATAAAAGAACATTCCTGTTTTCTCATAAATATGATTTTTATTTACTTTAATTACTAGGTCAAATGGATTAATAAAAATATTCCAAAATATTATTATTGATGTAATAAAATTTTTGGATGACTGAATATTTTGATAATCCTCTAACTTTAATTTATCAATTAAACCTTTATCTAGAAAAGATTCTAAACTATTAATAGTTTTTTCTTTCTCTTTTAGATTAAGAGTGTCCAATAATATCATTAAACCTTTTATTGAAGAATCATCCCCGCTAATTATTCTTCTTAGAATACTCTGATAAAGGATCTCCCATTTATAAGGTTCATTTCTAAATAGATTAGAGGAACGAACACAGGGGTTAAATTTTAATAGCCTTTTTTGTTCAGC
>CETH01047234.1_pt1 | contig 11303 bp, 10 predicted proteins | sample 361461 | NCBI WGS metagenome assembly CETH01 (sample SAMEA2622695, study PRJEB7988) | marine metagenome | isolation source: saline water (ENVO:00002010), including
CCCTCCGACGCAAGGCATCCTTAAGGCGGTCAACAAAGTAGTACCAACCGTCTTCGTCTCTCTTCAGACCGTCGCCTGTATGAAACCATAAGTTGCGAAAGGCTTCCGAGGTTTTATCGGGCATGGCAAAGTAACCTTGGCATGTAGTCCACGGATGAATTGCGCGAACTACCAGTTCACCTACTTCTCCAACTTGGACTTCTTCGTCGGTTTCGGGGTTTACTAAACGGATATCAAACCAATCTTTGTTCAGTAGGCCAGCAGCACCAGCAGGGCGATCGATACCGTATGGTGTCAATATAGGCATGCAAGTTTCTGTTAAACCGAAAACCTCGACAAAAGCCTGTATTCCGAAACGTTCTTTGTACTCGTTAAGAATGGAGCTAGCAGTAGGAGCGGCGAAAACACAACGGAGTTGATTATCTGCGTCGTCTTCTTTCCGCTCTTGTTGCCAAACAAAGTCCATCATCACGCCAATAAAATTAGTGACCGTAGCTTTAGATGATCGGATTTGATTTATCCATTCCGAAGCGCTGAATCGTTCTTGAAGTACGTATCTTGATCCAGCAATAAGGGCAGGATACGCAGCCAAGAATTGCGAATTGCCGTGAAATAGTGGTCCGCAAGACATGTAAGTATCGGTTTCGGTAAGTCGAGTTAAAGAAACAGTTTCATCAGCAAAAAGGTACATGTGTGCGTGGGGCATCATTACGCCCTTTGAAAGCCCCGTTGTTCCAGAAGTAAAAAATATTGACCCAAGGTCAGAGTATTTTACTTCAGGAAGACCGATTATTTCTGAGGACAGCAGATCGGACCATGGTGATGCTGCCATGCCATTGTTGGTCAATTTATCGATCCCAGAAATAACGTCTACCTCATCACCAACAAGATAGAAGTGCTTTACGGAACTAAAGGCGTCGCTGACATCAAGTATTCTGTCGACATATTCTGGAGAAACTACCGCAATCGATGGAGTTGTTGTTGAGACCTGATGAGCGAGGAATGCGCCCCGATAAGCAGTATTTATCGGCACCTCTACTAGGCCACCTACAGAACTTCCAAGCCAGGCAAAAATATAGGCGGAAGAGTTAGGAATCATGATCAGAACACGGTCACCGGGAGAGGCGCCAGCATTTAACATTCCAGAGCCAACTCTCTCTGCGACTTCTAAGGTTTCTGCATAAGAAAAAGATTCGTTAGCCCAAGGAATATCAAGATAAATTTTGTCCGGATGCTTCTGTGCTCGTTCACGGAGAACAGTGGGGGAGTTCCAATTGGCTCGAGAAGGAAAGGTTGGATTGTATTCCTCGTAGAAGTTTGTCATGGAATACTTACCGTCTGCCGCGCGGTGGGAATTCAGGTTTACGCTTTTCCATAAATGCATTCGCGCCTTCGAGCATATCTGGAGAGCCGATCGCTTGGATGAGCGCTCCAAGACTATTAACCATATTGTCTCTCATCTGGTGATACATGACATTAGAGCTAGCCTTAGCGACTTCTAAATAGCGAGCACTCATCTGAATTATTTCTTGACACCAAATTTCTACCTCGTCATGTAATTTTTCATCAGGCACGACTTTGTTCACCCACCCAAGATCGTACGCTTCCTTAGCAGAGTATTTTCTACATAAAAAAGAAACTTCTTTAGCTCGTTTCTCTCCGATGTTCATTGCTAGAAGATTTGTTCCACCCAAGACAGGTGCACTTCCGACTTTGACGCCGGTTTGCCCAAGCTGAGCGCTTTCAGCAGCTATCGCTAGGTCGCACATTACGACGAGCTCGTTACCTCCTCCAAATGCTCCTCCGTTTACTGCAGCGATAATTGGAAACGGGGCATTTCGTAAGGCGTCGAATAGCTCCAAGCTTCCGACAAACATTGAACGCACATTCCAAAAATCGGCCTCAGCTAAATTTCCTAAATATCCTCCAGCGCAAAATGCTCGACCGGAACCTGTGATCACCCCAACTCTTGCATCCATATTTTCACGAAGTGCCATGATAATTTCGTCAACCGTTTGACGCCCGTAAGAATTCAGTCGCTCAGGTCGATTTAACGTTATCCATAGGACCTCATCTCGCCTGTCTACCAAAATGTCTTCCATGGGTGCTCCAATCTTTATTATGTACGCATGTCAATTTAGTGCATCTTGTCAAAATATGTAAAACATGAATGTTTCGCTTTGGAACACTAGCGTAGCTGTAACTGCTTGGGGGTAAATCTGGCTACTAATAAATTGGTCCATAGTCTTCTGGTCTTAGCAGTTATTTTATGGGGGGGTGTTTTCGTAGCGTATGCGTATCTTCTCCCTACAATTAATGCAACACAGATCGTCACTATTCGATTCGCCCTTATCTCTATCTGCTATCTAGTAATTTTTACTCTGGTTAAGAAATCACGACCAAGAGTAGAGAAACGGCAATTAGGTACACTATTTCTTCTTGGAGCCCTTGGAGTTCCGGGGTCACAGCTTCCTGCTGTACATGCTCAGAACTACCTATCACCTTCACTTGCTTCAGTTCTTATAACGACCTCCCCAGCATGGACAGCGGTTTTTGCCGCATGGCTACTAAGGGAACGATTCAAGGCGATACAAATATTGGGTTTCGTTGTTGCTTTTTTCGGTGCCCTGCTGGTCATAACCGCCGGATCAGGAACAGGTGTGCTTTCAGTGGATAACCCTTGGGGTGCAACTCTCTGTCTCTTATCGCCATTTATGTGGGCACTATTTACTGTGATATCGAAACGTGAATTATCGGATTTGAATCCGTTCAGTTCAGTAGGGATATGTCTTATAGCTGGGACTCTCGTAATGGTCCCATTTCTACCGAGTGCAGTTAATGATATGAATCTCCTCACCGCATCCCAATGGGGGTGGATGGCGTACACAGTTGTCGGAGGGACTTTGATTCCGTATTACATCTGGTTTTGGGCGCTTCAACGCTTGGAAGCAAGCAAAACGATTGCCTACATGTATACAGTCCCGTTTGCTGCCTTGCTATGGACTTGGATTGCCTTAAGTTTGTTTCCAGACTGGTGGGCAGCGTTTGGCGGGATTATCTTGATAGGTGGAGTAATGCTTACACAGAAGTCAAGCGTGAATCCTGATGGCCCTAAGAATGAAATGACATCGTGATAGAGGAGAGAATTAACAAATGAGAGTTTTAGTAACAGGAGGAGCTCAAGGTATTGGCTTAGCCGTTTGTAAGAAGTTAGAAGAAGACGGCCATGAGGCGATTTCTGCAGATACCCAGGAACAGGCGGATGGTATCTATCTCGATGTCACAAGCGAAGAATCTTGGAAAAATGTCTTTAATTCAGTAGGTCCGATCGACGGATTAGTCAATTGCGCTGGAATTAGAACACGGAATCTTATTGTTGACACTACTTTCGAAGAATTCCAAAGACATATGGATGTCAATATCGCTGGAACATGGTTAGGCATTAGGGAAATGTTTCGACATCGATCAAGCAAATCTGCGTCGACGAGTCTCACCCCTGCTTCAATAGTTAACATAGCGTCCGTAAATGCAGTGATCGCAGTACCAGCTCAAGCTCACTATGTCGCATCGAAAACAGCAGTTGTCGGTTTAACTAAAGCAGCTGCTATTGAAGGCGCTCCTATAGGAATAAGAGTTAATGCAATTGCTCCAGGAGCGATTCGAACCCCGATGACTGAAGAACGACTAGTCGACCCCGAACAAGTGGCATGGTTGGAAGGGCGTATTCCAGTTGGCCGAGTGGGAGAGCCAGATGAAATGGCTGCAATTGCAAATTTTCTGTTGTCAGATGGAGCTTCCTACATAACAGGTACTACTGTTTTTGCTGACGGAGGATGGACTGCGAATGGAGTGTAATTTATGTTTCCTTTAAACGGATTTTATCATTATGGAATTGTTGCGAGTGATTTCGATAAGACAATTGAAGAGTTGAGTATAAACCTTGGGCTTGAATGGGCGTCAGTAACGGAATTTGAAATGGTATGCGAGCAGCCTAATGGGATAGTTACTGCAGACATGAAAGTCGCTTACTCAACAACTGGCCCGCCTCATTTTGAAGTTATTCGAGTTGCTCCTGGAACAGTATGGGGCGAAGCAGATCTAGGCGTTCACCACTTAGGATATTGGACGGAGAATCTTCAGGAAGACCATGAACGTCTAACGAATGCTGGGTATGTATGGGAGGCTTCCTATCACAATCCCGAAACAGAAGGCCCATACGGGTTCACGTACCATACGTTATCGAACTCTCGTCTGCGACTTGAACTCGTTGACATAGCAAGGAAACCAGCATTTGATATCTGGATGGCAGGAGGAGAATTCCCATCAGCTATGGAGCCGGGAGGAATGGCAGATTGAACAACGAAGCTGACGTAATCATTGTCGGTGGCGGCCCGGGGGGAATGGCCGCTGCACTGGAAGCTGCAAACTGTGGGTCTTCAGTTATTTTACTAGAAGCTGATACTCAAATTGGCGGGAACGCCGCACGATCTACGGGCTATTTAGCCTTTCAAGATTTTGAAATGCAAACCGAAGAGGGCATAGATGACAACGCAGAAATATTTGTTCAAGACATGGTTGCAGAGATTGCCCGACAGAACGAAAAATATGGCATCACCTTTGATGAAGATCTCGCACGTCTCTTTTCGGAGGAATCATCTGACACGTACGCTTGGCTCTGTGATTTAGGTTTTGAGTTTAATAGATTCCTTTCCCGCCCCAAGCAGCACTCAGTGAACAGAATGGTTGACGTTAAAGATACGACCATGTTCACGTCCCTATTCGAAAAAGCGCTGAACGAGGTAGGTGTTGAAGTCATCACCGAAACTCGAGTCCGTCGACTTCTAACCATAAATAGCTCCGTTGTCGGCGTCGAAACTGATAGTGCTTCCTATACGGCACATCGTGGAGTTCTTCTTGCGACCGGAGGCTATCAAGCAAATCCTCAGATTAGGATTAAATACCAACCTGAGGTTATGGCTTCAACACCATATTTAGGAACCGAACATGACGTAGGAGATGGCCACATTATGGGTCAAGCTGTCGGTGGTGACTTAATAAACATGACCATGATTCCCCCTTTGATAATGGTTGGCTCAGCTCTGGTAGAGGAATCAATTGCGGTTAATCTAGAAGGGGAAAGGTTTCATGATGAAGCTGGGCCTTATGACTATCGCGTCGACCAACTAGCTAAGCAACGTGACCGCTTAGCATGGTACATATTTGATGACAGGACATTTAGGAGCAAGAAACAACTGATTGACGAAATGCCAGAAAAGCCAATTTCGGATCTGACTCTGGGAGGGCTTGCAGGTCAATTGGGTTGCGATGAGCATGCCTTGAACAAATGCGTAGAGGAGTGGAACTCCCTTGTCACCTCCACAGAGTCAAAGGACCCTAAATTTGGAAGAGTGATATTCCCCGATCCACGTGTTGGGATAGTTGAACAGCCGTTTCATGCAAGTCGGATGGTTGTCGGAATTAACTTTCCAGCAGGTGGTTTTAGAGTTTCTAGCGATATGCAAGTACTTAACGTATATGGAGAAGCAATCTCGAACCTATTCGCAGTCGGTGATTGCGTTGGCGGCCTAGGCCCAGTAATAGGAATGGGAGGTATGAGAATAACTCCAGCGCTTACTTTAGGTCGGGTGGCAGGACGAAGGATTGCCACTAATACTAATTCACAGGTAATTCGAGAAGAGGAAGAGGTGAAAATTCCAGAAAACCGGATGAAGATACCTGTTGTGGACGAAACAAATTGATAGAGCCAATAACATCAAAATTTCTATCCTCTGTTCGAGATCATCCTGATCGACCGATCCTCATATTCTCTGATGAAGTAATTTCATACCAAGAGCTTCATGACAGGGCTCTAAAGATAGCGAAATCCCTTCATTCAATGGATACAAGGCGAGGAGATCACGTCGGAATTCTGATGGCTAATTCAATCGAGTACGTTGAAGTTTTATTTGGTATTGCCTTTCTAGGTGCAATTCCAGTTCTTTATAATGGCAGATTCAAGGCGCGGGAGATCGCTCATGTAACTAGCGATGCCGATATTAAAATAATTATTACAAGTGACCAGATTGATGAACACATTGATTATGGAGAACTACTTTGTAGCGCTTTACCTGGACTTGAAACTTCGATTTATGAGAAAGAAGGTTCTCAAATACCTGGCGCTCCTAGCCTCCAAGGGGCAGTGATGCTTGGCAGAAAGAAAATCGCAGGGTTTATCGATGATGATGAATTCAAAGCGATGGGCGAGCAAATATCTGACGAGACGATATTTTCTTCTCTTCAAAAGATACAGATCGAAGACCCTGCAGTAATGTTTTACACTTCTGGGACGACGGCAATGCCGAAAGGTTGCTACCTTGACCACATAGTTTTGCAGCATGCAGGAGTTGTTGGAGGAGTTGAGAATCTTGGATTGAGTGACGGAGATAAAGTTTTCGCTCCGCTACCAATGTTCCATACTGCTTTTTCTCAACCATTCTCAGGAATACTTCATGTTGGAGGGACTTTAATATCGATGAAGCGTTTCGAGGCCAAGCCTGCACTGGATTTAATCCATGACGAAAGACCAACAGCAATGTTTCCAGCCTTTGCAATGATAACAAACGAGATAATCGCTCAACCTGAATACAGGAACGATTCATTTAAGAGCGTCAGGACTATCGTCAATGTTGGCCCAGAAGATGTACTAATGCAGTTGCAGGCGAAGATGCCTCATACAAAACAGATTACTGTCTTCGGCATGACTGAAACTGGCGGTTCTGTTTGCATGGGGAATCGAGAACTTTCTGATGTCGAGCGCACTCAAACCTGCGGCCCAGCATTACCTGGTAACGAAATAGAAATTCGCGACCCTGAAACAAATCAAAAGCTTCCCCCCAATACTCCGGGTGAAATTGTTGCTAAGGGGATAGGAGTATTCTCTGGATACCACAATTCTCCAGAAAAGAACGCAGAAACATTTGACTCAGATGGGTGGTTTCATACTGGCGATTTAGGTGAGTTGACCGAGAACGGAGAAATTATTTTTTCGGGAAGGCTCAAAGATATGTTAAAAGTTGGTGGCGAAAATGTTGCTTCCGTTGAAGTCGAAGGTTTTCTCTCTACCCATGACGGCGTCAAGCTAGCCGCGATTGTTGGTCTACCCGATGAGAAATATGGTGAAATTCCAATCGCATATATCGAACGTGAAGAGGGAAGTGAAGTCAACGAAATAGAGATAATTGAATACTGCAAAGGTCAAATTGCTTCATTCAAAATCCCCCGCCATGTTCGTTTTCTAACCGAATGGCCCATGGGGGCAACGAAAATACTGAAATATGAGCTTCGTGAAAGAATCGCTAAGGAACTTAACGTATCTTAGTAGCCACCAAAGCTATTACTCTAGGTCATCTGGCCGAGGAAGCAGAGTCATTAACGCTTTAGATAATCCTCCATCTACGTATAAAATATGTCCGTTTACATACGATGATCTTTCAGAAGCTAGAAAGTGAACTGCTTCTGCTACTTCCTCCGGAGAGCCGAGCCGGTGAAGAGGGACAGCCGCCGAGCGAAGATCTCGCACATTTTTCATACGGTATACATCATCTGTTCCTGGTGTTGGGACAAGACCTACTCCAACTCCATTACAGCGAACTCCTTTAGGCCCCCATTCAATGGCGACTTGTTCAGTTAGAGAGACTAAAGCTGCTTTAGAAGGTCCGTAACTGCCAACCGAGGGATTCGGATGCCTTGCAGCTATGGAAACAATATTAACTATCGAACCATGACCGTTGTCTAGCATTCCATGACCAAAATGCTTTATTGTGTTGAATGCTCCGTTCAGATTAACGTCTATTACATGACTAAAATCTTCTAGTGTCGTCTCTTCGATTGCTCCAAATTTCCAGATGCCTGCGTTATTAACCAATAAATCTATTGGACCTATATTTGCAGCAATATCAGCAACAGCAATTTCATCGCTAACATCACATCGAATTGTGTTCGCCTCATCCGCAATATCAAGAGAGAAGACTTCGTAAGAAGCTTCGTTTAGCTTTTTGCAGATGGCTAAACCAATACCCTGCGATCCACCAGTAACAACTGCTTTCAATGACATATAGTAGATACTAGGAGTAAATTACTATGCGTGCATTAGAAGGTATGTCTGTGTTGATCACCGGCGGTGGATCTGGAATAGGTGAAGGAGCTGCAAAGCATTTCGCAAACAAAGGAGCGACCGTAACCATCACCGGACGACGCGAAGAACCGTTGAAACAAGTTGTAAAAGATATCGGTGGAAATGTTACATATATAACAGGTGATGTCACAAATAATGAAGATCGAATCGCAATGGTTGAATCAGCTGTCGAGAACGGAAAAGGTCTAGACGTCCTCATCAGCAATGCCGGAAACATTTATAGATGTGACGTTGAAGATTATGACGAAGAACAACTCTTAAATATTTTCCACTCCAACGTTGTCGGCGGGATGATGCTTCTCAAAGAATCAATCGAGCACTTAAAAGAATCAAAAGGGTGCGTCCTTTTCGTTGGCTCTGTCCACACTCAGAGAGCCTTTCCTAATGCCTCGCCATACGCAGCGACGAAAGGCGCCTTGGAGACCTTAACAGGTGTATTAGCTGCTGAGTTAGGAAAATATGATGTTCGCGTAGGATGTGTTCGACCTGGCGGTGTTCTAACTGAAATCAATGTAAGAGCTGGCTTATCAACTGCTGATGAAGCTAAAGAACGCCTAGAGGGAATGGGGAACATGCATGCTCTTGGGCGAATCGGAACAGTCGAAGAGGTCGCTGAAGCATTCGAATACTTAGCCACTGCAGAATGGGCTACAGGTAACGTGCTAACAATCGATGGTGGGTTAGGTCTCGGAGTGACTCAAGAGTGACCTATCCTCCCCACTGAGGTATCGTCTAAAGGGATACATCAATCAAAAAGGATGAAACTTGGACTTAGATAGACTCGATTGGATCGCACTAAGCCAAGAGGAAGCGATAGACCCAGAGATCCGTATCGTTGATCCTCATCATCATCTTTGGCACCGAGGCGGAAGTAGATACTTAGCTGAAGAACTACATGGAGACTTAACAAGTACTCACAATATAACAGATACTGTCTTTGTTGAATGTATGGCTAATTACGACAGAGATAAACCAAAGGAGTTTCAACCAGTAGGTGAAACAACATTCGTCGCTGAGCAATCAGCACGTCTGGAAAAATTTCATGGTCCAAAATTATCCGGAATCGTTGGCTTTGCAGACCTTACACTTGGAAAGAGAGTAGGAGAAGTACTTGTTGCCCATGAAGAAGCGTCAAGCGGCCTTTTTCGCGGCATCCGCCATGCGACAGCTTGGAGTGATGATCCGGAAATCTCAATAAGCCATACCAAGCCAACTCGGGAGCTAATGAGAGAAAAATCATTTCTCGAAGGTCTTGCCACTCTTGGACAACATGGATACACGTTCGATGCCTGGTTATATTTCGATCAGTTAAACGAACTAGTAGATATCGCACGGTCATGCCCCGAAATTCCAATCATCCTAAATCACCTAGGGGCGCCCCTTGCCATAGGGAGATGGGGATCCAAAAGTAACGAAGTGGAAGAGATATGGAAAAATCAACTTACTAAATTAAGTAAAAGCAAAAATGTATTTTTAAAAATTGGAGGTATCGGCATGGACAACTATTTCGATACTGGTTGGTCAGCTTTGAAGGCCCCACCGTCCTCTGAAGAAGTCGCTAATTTTTGGAAAGAAAAAATTACTTGGGCGATAGAGACCTTTTCTCCCGATCAGTGCATGTTCGAGTCTAACTTTCCAGTTGACCGTCAGACATTACCATACACAGTGCTATGGAATGCCTTTCAGCGTATAGCAGAGCAATATGGAGCCAATGAGAAACATGCTCTCTTTTCTGGTACAGCATGCACTGTCTATAAAATTTAAGATAGATATATTGCCCCATGCTTAGAGAAATATACTTGTCTGGAATAGGCTTAATATCGTCACTTTCAAACCACGATTAGAATTCTTATACCAACCATCGACCTAGTAGAGAACTCCAATGTCCCTAGAATTTTCATTTCCACAAGACTTAAAGGATCTTCAGGAAAGAGCGCGTTCTGTAGCTGAAAAAGGAGTAAAAGATTTTGGGTCCTATCCTGACTCATGGATTAACGGGTACTCGAAGGAATTTTCAAAGGTTCTGGCTAGTGAGGGTTGGCTTGGTATGACGTGGCCGAAAGAACATGGCGGGGGAGGACGACCTGGTATAGAGAGAATGATTGTTGCCGAAGAAATGATCCGTGTCGGAGCACCTATAGCAGCGAGCTGGATAGCTGATAGGCAAATGGGGCCATCAATATGTAATTATGGATCTGAAGACCAGCAGAAACGATTTCTTCCAGGGATGCTTTCAGGAGAAACAACATGGTGCATAGGAATGAGTGAACCAAATTCAGGTTCTGATCTTGCATCCCTAACGACTTCTGCTGAAAGAGACGGTAATGATTTCATTATCAACGGGCAAAAAATATGGACGAGTCTTGCTGCCATATCGGATTACTGCTACTTAATTGTTCGAACAGAAAAAGATGGGCCTCCACATAAAGGCCTGAGTGAAATTATTGTTCCTATGAATGAAGAAGGTATAGAAATCAGGACAATCGTCGACAGTGTCAACAATCAACATTTTTGCGAAATATTCTTTACTGATGTTCGGGTGTCAGAAAATAATCTAGTCGGGCAAGAGAACAGGGCATTTGCCCAAACAATGTCACAACTTGAGCACGAGCGAGGAGGTATAGATAGGTTAATGTCGAATCGACCACTATACGATGAAGCTTTCAGGGTCGCAGACAAGTCCGACCCTCTTATCAGGCAAGAAATAGCAAAACTCGAAATTGGATATAGGCTTGGAAGGCTTTTGGTCTACCAAGGGGCAATAGGGCAGCTTCCCAGCGGATTTAGTGCGGGAACTAAGTGTTTCTGCACAGAACATGAACAACGTGTATCTGATTTTGCAGCAAGAGTGCTAGGCCCCAAGGCACAAGCCGGAACCTCTCTGGCAGAAGCTATCTGTTACGCACCCGCTTACACGATTCAAGGTGGGACTTCTGACATAATGCGAAATATTCTCGGAGAAAGAGTTCTGGGTCTTCCTAGAGAACCACGGGCAAAATAGTGGACTTAGGCATATCTGGTAAATCTGCCCTCGTCACTGGATCATACAGGGGAACTGGCGCTGGCATAGCAGCTTGTCTTGCAGATGAAGGAGTGAAAGTCTGGGTTC
>CETH01086595.1_pt1 | contig 11299 bp, 11 predicted proteins | sample 361461 | NCBI WGS metagenome assembly CETH01 (sample SAMEA2622695, study PRJEB7988) | marine metagenome | isolation source: saline water (ENVO:00002010), including
CTTCTTTAGCATATTACGTGACTTCCATGGCATATGATGCCGTTGTATTTATGAACTCCATTCTCGCATTCATAGGCGGAATGCTAGGTGGAATAATCGGTATTATTATTTTCCTAATTGCAATAATTAAATCATAATTAATCAACATTAGTCTAAAATAGAATAGCGATGCCTAAGCTTTGTGAAGTCGGAAGACGAACTTTGGGACACTGGGAAAGAAAAAAAAAATTCTAACTCAGAGATTGATGAAAATAATTCAACATTAGATTTATCCGAAATTTCTCCAGAAAAAAATAATGAAGAAATAATTTTGGAAGATAAAGAAGAACATACAGAAAGTGAGGATGGCTGGGCGGTGCCATTGGCTGAGGAGGTTAATGAACTAAATCTACAAACTGTAGGTATTGTTGGAGGCATTGTTATTCTTTTGCTAACAGGAATTCTATTTGTTTTACTAAATGAAGAGATTGAAGAAATTAGTGTACCTAATGAAAAATATGAAGAACAAATAAATTATAATGTAAATGGTTTTATAGATTTTAATAGTAATCTCGATATACCTCTTCCATTAGGATTCTTTGATAATGATGTAATTATAAACACTCTAGATGTTACTTTTGAAGGGGATTTAAGTCTGGGTATTCAAGGCCCAAAGACTGTAGTAAAAAACGGATATGGCGAATCAAAGACATCTGTCTTCAAAAAATATATTGAACAGCAACTTGATGATGTAGATGGCTCTTTTAGCGAAAAAGGGATGGATGTGCCTGCTGAGCTAAAAAATTCCAAAATAATTAGTAGTCAAACACAATACATTGATAGCAGTTCATTAAAAATTATCAGAACTGATACTGTCTCTAACGCATCTACTGCTAAAATTTCTGGCATCGGCCAGCAATGGGCCTGGCAAAGCGCAACTGATTGGATTCCACGAGATCACACTAATGGGATTTTACCTCATGGAGGTGCCTATATCGGAAAAACTTTGACTGAAGGAGATAAAGGCGTAATTAATGAAGGCGGTATAGAATTAACAACCAAAGTAACTGAAGGTGAAAAAATCAAGGATTACAATACAGTAAAACTAGAGATAAAAACCTCATTTGTTTCGGACATATTAGGATATGAATATATGTATAATTATAAGTCTTCTTTTTACATGTCTGAAATAAGCAGCTTACCTTTAAAATTTGTAGTTGAATTCACTTCGTATGCCAAGACTACAGGATCTCAACTATATTCTGTAAATCTAAAATATTCTGCTACCGCCAAAGATATCTTTGAAGGATATGAATTTGTCCCTACAAAAAATTATGACTCAAGTGTCGGAAAAAGTCAAGGCGAATTTCTCGAATGGGAAAATGGAGCTCCAGCCCTAGGCGCTTCTTGTGATGAAAACTCTGACTTAAATCCGAATTTTAATTTACAGACTGGAATTCAAACTGCTAGAAACAATATAACTTTATTTGATAAATATGTCTCTGAAGGGTTACATCCTGAAAATGAAGATGCATTCGTTATTGAAGCAAATTATAGTGCGAAAAAGGAGGCACAGTGGAATTTCACTATGGCCACTTATGATGAACAATCACAAAAAGTTGACGGATGGATTATTAACTATAATACAACAACTGTATCTGGAAATGAAAGCAGAATAAATAATCCTATATTGAGAATGGAAGATATTAAAACCCCATTAACTATTTGTTCAGCTGAAAACTTACTGACTGATTTTGAGGAAATAGCTGAGTGGACATCTAAGGGAAATAAGAAGGTTAATTATAACGAAGTAGAACTAATTCTTGGACAAAATTTAATATCCAAACAGAGCCTAACCTCTCCTACATCTATACTTGAATTTACCAATTTAGATCCAATAAAACTTATTTCAGACTTAAATTCAGGAAACTACGACTTAGATGAATATAGCAATAATATTGATGTAGATACTGCTGGAAGCTATGCCTATTTTCTTGATAAGCAGGGAGGTTCGGAATCTTTAGGATATAATCATCAAGAAGTTGCAGGAGTTGATGCAAGGGATGGACTTGTTATGTTTAATTTACAGTCTAGGACTTCTATTTAACCAATATAATTTACATCTATTTTATCATCTGATCCAGATTCATTTGCCTTTAATTGATTTGTTAAATTGTCTACCTGTTTAGCTCTTTTCTCTAACTCTGTTAAATCAATTTCAATATTTAACAACTTCTGAAGAGATTTTAGGACTACACTTGCTGATTTTGGGTCTACCATATATCCACTTGTTTCACCCATTAAGCAACCTCCTTCCATTCCTTGAAGCTTACCTAGACCTAATAATAATCCTGAAGCTCCAACAATTCCTGCCCCTGGCTCTCCCTCCACAAATTCAACATCTGCCTTTTTAAATAATTTAACAATTTTATCGGAAGTAGCTGCTCCAAGAACTCTAGGATTAGGAACTAATTTACCCAAACCATAGCCTCCTAATGTATATATGCGAGTAACGCCCATATCTTTTACTAAAGAAATTAATTGATTACACATCTCATATTGACCAGCGGAGTCCAGGCCCTGATATTCTCCAACTAAAAACAATAAATCCTTATTTCTATTTTTACAATAATATAATTCATTGTTTACTAAATTAACTATGCCATTATCATCAATTAAAACTTGTGGTGGAAAATTAGAAGAATAAATTTCAGTACATTTTTTAGCTTTTAATTCTTCTATTAAATGCATTGCTGCAAGTTTCCCTACATTACCTACGCCTGGTAATCCTTCTAAAAGAATTGCATCCTTTAATTTGACATCTTTAATTTTTATGACTTCTGTAAAACTCAAATTTATTTCCTCATCAACATTCGACGATATTTGCCATATTTATCTTCAGGTGAAAAACGAGGAGGTAAAGGGTTCGAAGTTTTCATATCACATTTAACACAAAAATTTGACATTGTAAAAATTTTACAACTGTTACAAAAAAAAATTACGGATTTCACTATAACCTCTCAAAAGAACCAATACCGCCCTCTTTCTTAAAAAAAGTCAAAACCAAGTCAACAGCTGATTTTAATTCCTCTTCGGCCTGTTTATAATTTGGAGCGCGAATTTTTATTCGATAAGCTGGAGCGCCATTAGAGGTTATACTCATTTTACTATCTTGATGAATAACTTTGGGTTTCATTAAAGCCTTTTTTATACTCTCTACACCATCATCTTTTTCAGAAACTAAACTAAATAATCCTCCGATATTCACATATGGGGGAGTAACATTTTCTTTTGCAATCCTAATAAATTCAGAAACCCATTTACCTTTCCACGTCTTCTCAAATGTATCTGGATTTGTTACTGCCTCTTCAAATGCAAGATAAAGTGTAGAATAACTATCTACTAAATCTTGCTTTATTTCTGAACGTAATGTGGCATAATCTAATTTTTTATTCTTAGCAACAAGTTCAAGTAATTTAGAAGCCCGTTGTTCATTTTTCCAGGATCTAATTTTTTCTTTTTTACGATGGCCTGAAACCTGTCTAACGGAAGCATCTATTATTTTACTGCCTTTTTTCACTTTTGTTACTTTGGCAACAACCATTTGCCCTTCTCTGACAAAATCTCTAATATACTTTACCCAACCTGATGCCACTTCAGATATGTGAACAAATGCCTTTTGATCTGGATATTCAAGTAATTCTAAAGTGGCTCCAAAATCTTTTACTTCTTTAACTCTTCCAATAATATAATCGCCTTCATCTGGAATTTCCAAAGAACTCACTCAAGCTCCTCAATTATTTCTCCAAGAATTTTAGCTTTACCACCTGTTGGAAGGGCAATAGTAGAACCTGTAACTGGATCTTTAACAACCGTATCACATTTATCAAAAATAATTACCGTATAATCACTATCTGGACTCTTAACTTTTAAAAATTTACTTTTTACCATTTTCACTCCGTTAGCTCAAACTTTTTAGCTCTAAAATTTTTCTTATGATGTGCTTTACCTGTCTCTGTACACCTATAACGAACATATACTCTTTTAGTAGGTTTTTCTCTTCCTTCGGGTTTAGGCCTAGGAAAACCTCCGTAACCTGATGTAACACTTCTAAACTTTCTTTGACCTCTTGCAACTTCAGAAGCACGCTTCTTCTTAACAACTTCAATTTCATGAAGTGTATGCTTCTTCGCATAAGGGCTATACATCTTAACTTTTCGTGGTATTTTCATTAAACCAAATTCCTCAGGGAACGCTCCGAGCCAAAGGGTTTAATAAAGCTAATCCAAAAGTTAATTCAAAGCCTTAAGCTCTTTATGCTTAAGCCCAAATAATGCCTGAATTAAGGCAAGGGGCAATTTAAACCAAAAATTTGTTGTCGCTTTTCCTTCATATTCACCTCTCGTTAAACTAGCCAACATTCCAAATAAAGCTGGAGTTTTACCCAAGGCAAATCCTATTCTCATAAAAAATGGTTTGTATATTTTATGTTTTGTACTGGCGGCCCTATACATATCTCTACTATAATGAGAACGCCAATATTTTTCAAATAAAGTAGGATCTCCTTTAGAAACTGCCTTCGCTGCGAGTCTACCACCTAAAGCTGAATGATTCAAACCTTCACCGTGTATAGGATTTACATGGCCTGCAGCATCTCCACATAATACCCAATTTTCTCCGGATACAGGTTCATCAAAAAGCTTTGGATCATTATATGAAGGAATCGCTGAACCAAATTTCTTACAATCCACTATTTCTCCTGTTTCTTCTAATTTCCATTTACCATTTTTAACAAACTCTCCTGGCCACCTTTCTGCAAGAAGATTATCCAATGCCTCTTTCATGCCTGGAGTTCCAGAATTGTAACAATAACCAATATTATAATGATCACTTTTAGGAAAGACCCAAAGATAACCTTCTTCTCCAGGAATAGCGCCCACTATAAACTCAACATCATTCTCAATTGGTTTTACTTGCAGATAGTAACCTGCAGCTGCAAAAAGATGTTCACGGGGGATTCGTTCCATAAAAAATTTACGTGTAAAACCATTCACGCCATCAGCTCCAATAATATATTTTGCTTTATACTTATTATTAATTAACCAAATCTTATTGCTAAGTTCTAAAGATTTTACTCTTTCAATAACATGCCCAGCTCCCGCTTCCTTAGCTCTATTAAACAGATAAAAATCCCAGTCATCTCGCCTAATCAATTTTCCTTTATTAACTGGAATTTTTAATTTTGTTTTCTTGTATGTAAATGAAATAGAAGACATTTCACACTCAATAGACTCTGGAGGTGCATCCATCCACTCAATGCCTTTTACAGGCAAACCTCCTCCACATGCCTTTCTCCTAGGGTGGGCATAATCAAATAAAAGTACTGAAAGACCACGTTCTGCCGCCTCTCTAGCTGCTGAAGAACCTGATGGACCGCCTCCAATGACTGCTACATCTACAACTTCCACTCTAGTCTATCTCCAAAGCTCTAAATTAAAGTTTATGACTCCGTTTGTAATTTGGTATAAGAAATACGACTATCTGAACCATTTATCGATTTAAACACACAACCTTGAAGAAGTAAAACTTTCTTACCACGTCTAGATACTACGTAAAGGACACGAGGTTCTTGAAAATCTAGATAAGAAAATAAAGGATCATCTATCGATGTAAGATTTAAATCTGCAATATGATTGTTATAAATATCAAATGAAATAAAATCAAAACCTCTTCCTTCAATAAATATTCTATATTTTATACCAGAAAATTGGAAAAGATGAGAGTCACTACCTTTAGACAATGAAGTCATGTAGTGTTATAACTTAACTGTATTTAAAGAACTTATTATGATTTCAATTCAGAATTCAAGGCTATGAAGGCTGGCCCCCATTTAAAAACAGACATAAGCGAATTTGCCTGTTCGAAATGATTAAAAATTAATAATGCTGAAGCAAGTGCTTCGGCTGTAGTTAATTTACCTATTTTACCAGAATTAACAGGATTTGCTGGTATTACTTTTGGTAGACTTCGCGGTTCTAAACCCATTAAACGTAAATGTGAGAATACTTCCACAGCCTTATTCCATGAACAGTCAACACCAACAATACCTCCCACTTCAGCAAGAGATAAATCATCTTTTGTTAAAACCTTTTCAGAAAAAGGATCAAGAACAATACCCATAGGCGGAAAATTTCTAAAAGAAGAATAATTAGAGGTCAATTTGAACTTTTCTAATCTTTTAGCAGTACACTTTTTTGGATCATCTTGATCAAAACAAATAATTCGGAGATCAAATAACATGTAAAGAAAAATTGATTGGAGATGATGACATTGTTAAACTACTCAAACTTATAAAATCTGCATATGGAGCATATTCCTCTATATTAGTTAATGTAATTCCACCAGATATCTCTATCTCTATATTGCTAAATTTTTTTATTTTAAACACAGTATTCTTAGCTTCCTCTGGTGAAAAATTATCCAGCATTAATCTATCTGCTCCGCATTTTGCAACTTCGATAGCTTGAATTTCATTATCAGCTTCTACCTCAAGTAAAAGATCTGGATACTTATCACGACAAGACTTGATTGCCTTTTCTATGCCTTGAGATAATTTCAAATGATTATCCTTAATTAATAATGCATCATCTAAACGCATTCTATGTGTTAAACCTCCTCCATGAACAACTGCTTTTTTTTCAAGAAATCTTAATCCTGGCACTGTTTTTCGAGTAGCTAATATTTCAATATCTGGATTAATTTTCTTAGCACGTTTTACTATTTCATTCGTATGCGTAGAAATTCCACTAAGATGACTAATGATATTTAATAAAAGACGCTCAATAGCCAAAATATCATGTGCTTTACCTTCAAGAGACATTATTAAAGAAGAATCTATGAAATCACCATCTGAATAATTAAAGTTAAAATCAATATTATGTCTATATAATAATAATTTACAAACTTCTAATCCAGATATTACTCCAGGCTCTCCTGTAACTTGAGCTCTGCAAATACTATTAGGAACGACCGCCTGAGTGGTAAAGTCACCCTTACCAAAATCTTCCTTAAACCATTCCTCAAGGGCTTCTTGCATAAGTTATGCCTTATATTCTATAATTTAAATTTTTCTACGAATTAAAACTAATGATGCTAGAATTAATAATGAAGAGACTAGACCAAAACCGGGTAAAGAAGAACTCTCTTCTTCTTCAATTTCTTCAATTGTCACTTCTCCACCACCATCTGTAGTAGTCTTAGCTTGAATATCTACCTTAAAATTCGGACTAGTCCATTCGGTACCATCTGAGGATGTAGCAATTACTTGGAACGTATAATCACGGCCAGATAATGCTGCTGAATCTGGTGATAAATCAATAATGGCTACATATGTTGAAGCTCGACCAACTGTCACTGTTGTTGTTCTAAGCTCAGCCCATGATGGTTCATTAGCAAGAGAAAATGTCAATGTATCTGGCCCATTACCGTCATTTGTAACATTAAGCAAAAACTTGAGTCCCTGTTCTTGTTTAATAACTAAAGTTCCATTTGAATCTCCATTATATGCTAAGTCTATATCAAATACTTGTTGTGTTGAAGCTGAAACTATACTATTAGCTGATGTTAAACCATCTGAGGAAACTACTGACACAGTTATGTTTCCACTAGAAGCTCCTGCTTCTTTATCTGCTGGGATTGTTACTGTCAAAATAAGCTGTCCTGAACTGACTGCACTTACGTTAACATGATTGTTACTTAAAGAAGGTATCCACGTATTAGGTCCTTCTGCAGTAACATTAAAAGTATCTAAACCATTACCTGTATTAGTTACATTAAATATAAAATCTATAGACTCTCCAGGTTTTCCATTTTTCGTATTATTATCAACACTTAATGACAAACCATAATGTTGAACTACTACAGCTGTAAAATCTTGCTCTGCACTTAGAGCATTATCTCCATTACTGACTGCAACCATACTAAACTTGGCTGTTTCACCTGCTAAGGCATCTGAAGGAACATTCAAAACCACATTAAATGAATCTGATGATCTATCGCTAATTTTATTTGTAATAGTAGTTTCTGAAACGTCTAAATTAAGTTCCCAACCTGCTGGAATGATTTCTACATTCCAATTGATTGAAAAATCATCTTTCGTATTGCCTAAATTATTAACTTGTACTACCCAACTTGCGACTGAGGAACCTGAACTCAAATCTACTTCCTCTGTTCCACCGCCAGATAAGCTAACTCCAAAAGATTCGGCTACTGTAACCGGAATAGTTAACATTCCAAAAGTTTGCGTATATGGCATACCCCATGGATCATCAGGATCTGCGCTAGAAGCCTGTAACTCAAGTACTGTACCTCCGGCTCTCTCCTGACCTATTAGTGTGACGGTCACATTAAGTGTGCGAGTTACGCCTGCATCAAGCCCATCAAAAACTGCACTGTTGAAACCCCACTCAGGATCATCACTACTATATGACCAACCAAAACCTGCAGTTCCCGGCTGAATAGTTATTTGATCTTCTATGTCCACTGGAGAAGTTGAAGTACCTTCTTCATTCAACTTTACAGCAATATTCTTGATTAATATCTGATAATCAAAACTATCACCAACTGAATATGTTTCAGTATCTGGTAAATCTGGGAAAGATGATTGAGAAGCTATCCAATTTGTAACGACTACAATGGCATCTGCTGATTCAAAAATATTATTGTCTGCATCTATTTGGAATTTTATAGCTACCTCATTTGTCATAGGGACTATGGAACCTTCGCCGACAAAAATATGAATATCTACTACCGTAAAAGCTCCAGATAGTAAATTACCGATATTAATCCCTCCCTCACTTGTTTCTCCAGAATGGGAAAAAGAAAATGAGGCGTTTTCTTCCCAAGTATCATCTGGGTAAATTGGACTTATTGCTAATTCTGAAAAGTCTGTAGTTCCATCATTTGTAATAGTTAATGAAAAATTAGCTGTACCATTAAATGAAGCAAACGAATAAACGCCATGTAATCCTTCTATTTCTGTAGATACTGAAGGACCTTCAGCATTTGCATTTGAAAAACCAAAACAAGACGCAATAAGCAATGCTACTGCTAATACTGGCAGAAAATGCCTATTAATTGTGCTCATGTTTAACTCCCTAAAGCCTACGGCGAAGTAATAATACTGCACCAATTGCAGCTATTGCTGAAAGGAAACCAAAGCCTGGTAAACCACCGTCATCATCATCAACTTCTTCTGTTGTTGGGCCATCCGTATTTGTGTTCTTCTCAACAATAGTTAATGAAAAATCTCCAGTTTTGGAAGTTGTTACACCGTCAGAAGATGTTGCTACTATTTGGAAAGCATCTACAGCTCCAAGAGTGCCTGAAGCTGGTGCCATAATATCAATAGTTACTGTTCCTGTTTGTCCTGGAGCTACTAAAACTGTACTTTGTGATAAAGTAACCCAAGATGGAGCATTTGCAGATAATGCAACACCAATGTTATCATTTCCATTACCATTGTTTGTTACATTAAACTTCAATTGTTTAGCCATACCTTGCTGGATTGAAGCGCTTGCCATTGAAGAATTATAATAGTATCCTGCGCTAATATCGAAAACTTGATATGCAGACAATACAACTGATGAATGAGCTTCAAATTCACAATTTTCTAAATCTTCTCCACAGCCTTCAGAATAAGCATGTAACATAGCTCCTTGACTTTTAGCTCCCGAAGCTGCATCAGCTGGAACGGTCATTGTAAGTACAACTTGTCCCGTATTTCCTGCAGATATATTCACCATACTTTCTGCAATCGTTGGTGTAAAAGTTCCCATTGACATCAAAGAAACTGTATCTAAGCCATTACCATCATTTGTTATTGTAAATGTAAAATCTGCTGAATCACCTGGATCTGCGCTATCTGTCGTCTTATCTACTGTCATAGATATTCCATAACATTGTTCTACAGTTGCACTAAATTCTTGTGTTTGAGTTTGTGTACTATCGCCTTGAGAAGTAACTGTCATAGTAAAACCATGAGTTGTGTCTGCAGCTAAACCACTAGGAACTGTCATTTCTATGTAAATCTCATGCAAACCATCTTCGAACTTAGGTTTCAAATCATTTACAATCTCATCACTAGCGCCTGTAACACTCCAGGAGTTTGTAATTGCATCTGATGTATCAAAAGTAATATCAAAGTTGTCGGGCCTATTACCAAAATTCATCACCTCTACATTCCAAAATACTTTCAAATCTTGATTAGTACATCCATTGTCTACCATTTGGTTACCTGAACCTTGAACTGTAACTGCAAAATTATCTTCAACTTGAGCCTCAAATGACATTTGTGCATTAACTGGATTAGCATCTGAAATTTGGAAAATCAAAATTGAATTTTGAGCATAAGATGATGCTGGAGCAAAACCTCCAACTAAAGATACATTAAGAATAAAATCATAACTTTGACCTGCATCTATGTAACCTATAACTGCTTTACGTTCCATTGGATCCCAAGCTGCATCCTGACTATCTATATTCCAACCAGGTGTAGCTGAATAGTAAGCAATAGTAATTGGCTCACTCAAAGCAATTGCATCACCCTCTTGATTAACTCTGTTGTTTGTTAAGGTTATTGTATATTGATTACAGTTTACTGCAGTAACACAATCATTTGTGAAATCATCAGTCTCAGTAAATGATTTTACGCTATTATCGGAAGTACTAGGTGACCAATCAGATACAATAATTTGAACTGTCGTATCTGGAGAGGTAGATGCGGAAGAAGCAACGGAAATTGTCATTTCTGTCGTATCTCCTAAATCTGGAGACACATCTTGTATACTTAGAGCTATACAGAAATTTAGACCATCAACTGCATCTAAAGTACCAAAATTAAAAGAACCATGAGAATTCTCACCAAAAGTACACTCTGAATCTGCCCAAGTACCTATTTGTGCTTGATTTGGATCCCACTGTGGTTCATCATCTCCTCCAGCTGGGAAGGAAACTGAGATTGTTAAATCGTCATCAGCATCTACCGAAGCACTTGATACACTGCCTGTTAAATTTGCAAATCCGTATTGAGCTCCATAAAAGACATCTCCGTCTACGGTAACTGACAAATCGTCAGCTCCTGCACTAACATTAGGCATTACTAAAACAGATGCAATTACAGCTAATGCAGCCATAAGCACACCAAATTTTTTTCCATTTTGTTCCATATATTTCACCTTTTTTCGACCTATCACACCTTAATAGCGGTACAAGGTAACTTATCTCATTGTAACACGTATTTAAAAAGGTTCTGAAAAATAAA
>CETH01175951.1_pt1 | contig 11298 bp, 7 predicted proteins | sample 361461 | NCBI WGS metagenome assembly CETH01 (sample SAMEA2622695, study PRJEB7988) | marine metagenome | isolation source: saline water (ENVO:00002010), including
ATATACGATGAAAAAAATAAAAAAAATAAAAATTAAAGTAAATGGTAGATCTAAAGTAGTTAATACCGATACTAAAGTCCTTAATCTTATCAGTAACTTAAAAATACCTATTAAAAAAGTAGCTATTGAATTAAATAATGAAATATTAGATAAAAAAAAATTAAACAAAATTAAATTAAAAAAAAATGATAAAATCGAAATTGTTCATTTTATAGGAGGTGGTTAAAATTGACGAAAGATAAATTGGTTATTGCGAATAAAAGATTTAACTCTCGACTTATAGTTGGAACAGGAAAATATAGGACCATGAGAGAATGTGCAAAAGCAATTAATTTATCTGGAGCGGAAATTGTGACTGTTGCCGTAAGAAGAGTGAATATAACTAATAAAAAAAAACCGTTGTTAATGGACTATGTTGATCCTAAAAAAATTACTTATTTACCTAATACCGCTGGTTGTTTTAATTCTCAAGAAGCATTACGAACTTTGAGATTAGCAAGAGAAATAGGAGGTTGGAGATTGGTTAAACTTGAAGTTTTGGGAGATAAAAAAAATTTATTTCCTGAAATGATAGAAACTTTAAAATCTACCGAAGTCTTAACAAAAGAGGGTTTTAAGGTTATGGTTTATTGCAATGATGATCCTTTAATGGCTAAAAGATTAGAAAATGCAGGAGCCTGTGCAATTATGCCATTAGCTGCGCCAATAGGTTCAGGTCTAGGAATTTTAAACAGAGTAAATATTCAAATTATAAGGACTCAAACAAAACTACCTTTAATAATTGATGCTGGACTCGGTCAAGCATCAGACGCATCTATCGCCATGGAGCTAGGTTGTGATGGAGTTCTTGTAAACACTGCAATAGCAAAAGCAAAAAAACCTTTTAATATGGCTTTAGCTTTTAAAAATGCAGTTATAGCTGGAAGACAATCATATCTTTCTGGAAGAATTGAAAAAACTTTGATGGGAAAACCTTCCTCTCCAACCAAAGGAATTATTTAGCTTTTTTGTAAAATTTTTTTTTTCTATAAATCTTTTTATTATTGAATTTTTTCTTTTCTTTGAACTCAATGACCTGAGCATTATTTTTTTGTTGATCTAAGTTCTTTAATTTTTCAAAGTATTCAATCAATTCTAAAGTTTTTTTTGATTTATTTTTTATGTTAATTATATACTCTGGTATAATTAGGGTATTATCAGTAATAATATCTATTTTCATTTTATTCTTTTTTTCAAAATAAGTTAAATCATCAACAAAGTTTTCTTTAAGAAAATCAGAAATTTTTTTACATACTTTTAATTCAACAAATTTGGCTTTATTTAAAATTGCTTTATATTCAACTAATTTAAGTAATTTTTGTGCAAAAGATTCATCCGTTAATTCGACTTTCCATTTGACTGCACTTTCTCTTAATCTTTGTCTTGACATCTCAAGTAAACCAAAATTACTTATTCTACCTATCTGAATTCTTGCTCTATCGGATCTACATTTTTCTTTTAGTCTTCTTTCAACCATTTTTCTATTCCCATAGCTTAACATGTCTATAAAATCGATTATAATTAGGCCTGACAAGTCTCGAATTTTAATCTGGCGAGCAATTTCATCTGCAGCTTCTAGATTTGTATCAAGAGCAGTACTTTCAATATTTTTTTGTTTTATAGAACTTCCAGAATTTATATCTATTGATACGAGAGCCTCTGTTGGGTTTATTACTAGGTAACCACCGGAACTTAGTTTTATTTGAGACTCAAATATTTGGTTAAGTTTTTGTTCAATATCTTGCTCTATGAATAATGGGACTTTACCTCTATATTTTTTTATTTTTTTTACATGAGATGGCATCATTAGTTTCATAAAATTTTGGGCTTTTTTGTATCCTTCATTACCCTCTATGATTATATTTTTAGTATTATCATCATACATATCTCTTAAAGTTCTTTTAATAATCTCACTTTCTTGATGGATTAATGTTGGTGCTATAGAATTTAATGCGTTATCTTTTATATAGTTCCATGTATTTATAAGAGTATCGAGATCATGACTAATTTCATTTTTAGTTTTATTACTACCAGCAGTTCTAACTATTAAACCCATTTCTTTAGGAATCTCTATTTCATTTAATATAGATCTTATTTTTTTTCTATCTGCTGGGTTGAAAATTTTTCTTGATATACCCCCACCTTTTGATGTGTTAGGCATTAAGACTATATATTTACCCGCTATAGATATAAATGTACTAAGTGCAGCACCTTTCTGCCCACGCTCATCTTTGATTACTTGCACAAGAATTACTTGATTAGGTTTTATTACTTCTTGAATCTTGTATCTTTTAAATTTAGAAAAGTTCTTGTTTTTTTTTTCTTTTTCTTCTTCTGAAATTTCTTTTTCCTGATTCTCTTCTTTTTTGATCTCAATTGGATCATCAACTTCTAATTTTCCCTCTGCTAAATTTTCTTCTTCTTTTGCTTCTACTTCTTTAGATAGCTCTTCCCTAGCTCTTTCCTCTTCTTTTTTTATTTTTTCCAAATCACTTTTGGGAATTTGATAATAATCTGATTGAATATCATTAAATGATAAAAAACCATGTCTCTCTCTACCAAAATCTACAAATGCAGCTTGAAGAGATGGTTCTATTCTGCTTACTTTGCCAAGATAAATATTATTCTTAATTAAGCTATTTTTTATGCCTTCGTACTCGTAGTCTTCAATATTGTTATCAGATTTGAGTACAACCCTAGTCTCGTTAGGATGCGATGCATCAATATATAAATTTTTTTCCATAATATGTTTTTTGATTGTTTCATTTAAATAAATTTTAAAATTTTGTTTTTCTAATGCCTTATCTTTAACAAATTCCGGTATATAATGGAAACAAAATGAGCAGGTTATTAAAAAATACAATTATCAGTTTTGTTAGTTTTTCACTGATATTCTCAATTTTTATTTTGGGTGTTTTATGGAATTTTTCAAATAACATACCCGATTACAAATTTTTAAAGAGTTATAAACCTCCAGTTTCAAGCAAAGTTTACTCAGGAAATGGTGATCTTGTAGCTGATTTTTCTAAGGAAAAAAGAATTTTTGTTCCTTTTAGCTCAATACCACAGAATGTGATTAATGCATTTCTTTCAGCTGAGGATAAAAACTTTTTTTCGCACCCAGGAGTTGATGCAAAGGGAGTTTTGAGGGCAACAATAAATAACATTAAAAATATAATGACTTCTAAAAGATTAGAAGGGGCCTCAACTATAACACAACAGGTTGCAAAAAATTTTTTATTGACCAATGAAGTGAGTTTAAATAGGAAAATTAAAGAGGCAATTTTAGCATTCAGAATAGAAAGAGCATTATCAAAGGAAAGAATATTAGAGCTATACCTTAATCAAATTTACTTAGGTAGTGGTGCCTATGGAGTGGCAGCAGCTAGTTTAGAATATTTTGACAAATCAATAAAAGAACTAAATTATGAAGAGGCTGCTTTGTTAGCAGCTTTACCAAAAGCTCCAAGTAAATATAACCCTTATAGAAATATTGAATTAGCTAAATTTAGAAGAGATTTAGTATTAAAAAATTTATTAGATAATAATTTTATAGATATAAATGATTATAAAAAATTTAAAGAAAAAAAGATAATATTAAAAAAGACAAAGAGAGTTTTTTTAGAGGATGCTCAATATTATATTGAAGATGTAAGAAAAAATATAATTGAAATGCTTTCTTATGAGAAAGTTTACAAGCAAGGTTTTAATATAAATACGCCAATTAACTTAGAATTACAAAAAATTGCTACAGAATCTTTAAGAGATGGTTTAATTAATTATGATAAAAGAAAAGGTTGGCGTGGGCCACTAACAAATAAAGTTTATAATCAAGAATGGTATAAGGGATTGAAAGATTATGATTTGGAAAAATCAATTAATTGGAAAATAGCCATTGTAAAAAAAATAGATCAATTCGCTGTAAAAATTGAGACTAAAGATAAAGAAGAGGGAATAATTGAATATAAAGATATTTCTTGGACTAATAAAGAATTTAATCAAATTTTAAAGATAGGTGATGTAGTTTATGTAAAGCAAATTGGAGAAGAATTATTTAGCTTAAAACAAATGCCAAAAATTAATGGTGGAATAGTCGTAATGGACCCATACACCGGTAGGGTAGTTGCATTAAGCGGTGGTTTTAGTTTTAAAAATAGTGAGTTTAACAGAGCTACTCAAGCTTTAAGACAACCCGGATCAGCCTTTAAACCTTTCGTATATGCACTGGCCTTAGAAAATAGCTTTACTCCATCATCGTTAGTCTTAGATGCTCCATTAGTTTTAGATCAAGGAGCGGATTTAAAAATGTGGAAACCAGAAAATTATGGAAAAAAATTCTATGGACCTTCAACGTTAAGAGTTGGTTTAGAAAAATCTAGAAATTTAATGACAGTAAGAATTGCTCAGAAATTAGGGATAGATAAGATTGCTAAATTTTCTAAAGAACTTGGCATTTATGAAAATCCTGAAGAATTATTATCAATATCTCTTGGCTCTGCAGAAACTACTTTATTAAAGTTAACTTCTGCATACTCAGCTTTTATAAACGGAGGAAAATTAGTTTCGCCAATATTAATTGATAGAGTTCAAGATAGTGAAGGCAATACAATTGTTAACAATGAAAAAAGATCTTGCATCAATTGTAGCCAAATTTTATTTACTAGTAAAGAGTTCCCTAAAATTGAGGATAATTATAAACAAGTATTTTCCTCTCAAACAGCATATCAAATTACTTCAATCTTAGAAGGTGTGATTCAAAGAGGAACAGGAAAAAAACTTAAGAAGTTGAACCTAAATATTGCTGGTAAAACAGGTACTACAAATGAAAATACTGATGCTTGGTTTGTTGGATTTACATCAAATTTAGTAATAGGTGTATATGTTGGTATGGATAATCCTTCCACCTTAGGAAAATTTGAAACGGGTTCAAAAACAGCATTGCCAGTTTTTAAAAAATTTATTCAATCAGCAGTTAAAAAATCCGACGCTAGACCCTTTAAAGTAGCAGATAAAATTACTATGATGGTTGTTGATCCATTAACAGGACAAAAAGCAAAATTTTCTTCTAAAAATACTATTTTAGAAGCATATAAAAGCAGCAATGTGAGAAATGGAAAAATATTATATTCAAATAAGGATAGATTAGACTCAAATAATATATTAAAGTTTTATTAATGGATTATAAATATCTTGATTTAAAAAAAGAAATAGAAAAAATTAATCAAAGAGTTAAGGAGTATCTTTGAAAAAAATGATATTTATTCAAAATTAGAAAATCATAACAAAAAAATGCTTGATTCTAATTTTTGGCAAAACCAATTAAGTGCACAGAAAATTTTAAAAGAAAAAAAACTTTACGAGGATTTGACAAATTCTCTAGTGATCTCATTAAAAAAACTTAAAGATTTAGATGATTTGAATAATTTAGCCATAGAAGAAAATAATGAAAGTATACAAAATGAAGTTTTAGATAATATTAAGAGTTTAAGAGAGTTAGTTAAAAAAAATGAAATCAAATGTTTTTTATCTAATGAAGCTGACTCATTTAATTGTTATATAGAAATTCATGCTGGTGCCGGTGGCACTGAGAGTCAGGATTGGGCTGACATGCTTAGAAGAATGTATCTAAAGTGGTCTGATAATAAAAAATTTAAGTCAAATTTGATTAGTGAACATAAAGGTGATGAAGCGGGAATTAAATCATCAACCATTAAAATTGAAGGAGATTATGTTTTTGGTTGGTTAAAAAAAGAGTCAGGAATACATAGGTTAGTAAGAATTTCACCTTTTGACTCAGGTGCTAGAAGACATACTAGTTTTGCGAGCGTTTGGGTTTTTCCAGAAGTAGACGAAAACATCAACATAGAAGTTCTGGATAAGGATTTAAGAATTGATACGTATCGATCTAGTGGAGCAGGTGGACAGCATGTTAATACAACTGATAGTGCTGTAAGAATAACTCATTTACCCTCTAAAATAGTTGTTCAGTGTCAAAATGAAAGATCTCAACATAAAAATAAAGAAACATGTATGAATATGCTTAAAGCGAGACTTTATGATTTTGAACTAAATAAAAAAGAAAAGGAGTCACAAAATTTAGAGTCAACAAAATCAGAGATTGGATGGGGCCACCAAATAAGATCATATGTTTTACAACCTTATAGACTTGTAAAGGATAATAGAACAAATTTTGAAAGCACAAGTCCAGACAAAGTTTTGGATGGTGAACTGGATGATTTTTTGGAACAGTCACTTTATAAGGTTAAATGAGATTAATTTTTTTTAGATCTATACTTATATTATTATTTATAATTTCAATTTTTATTACCTATCTCAGTATTTTTGGTATTGAGACATCAAAATTTAATTCACAAATATCAAAACAAATTAAAAATTTAAATAAAGATTTTGAAATTGATATAAAAAATATAAAGATAGTTTTGAATTTATTTGAATTTAAGATTAATGCTAAAACAATAAGCCCAATTTTAAAATATAAAGATAAAATAATTGAAATTGAAAACATAAAAACACAAATCTCAATTAATTCTCTAATTAAAGATGAATTTTTGTTAAATAATTTAACAATCTCAACAAAGTCCTTAGATATTAAAAATTTTATTTCTTTTACAAGAACATTTAAAAATGACCCCAAACTTTATATTTTAGAAAAATTAATTAAAAAAGGATATCTAATAGCTGATTTAGAAGTTGAGTTTGATAACAATGGCAATATTAAAGATAACTATAAAATAAAAGGTTTTATTAAAGATTTAAAAGTAAGTATTTTTGATAAATACGATATTAGTAAGCTTAATTTTATTTTTAAAATAAGTCATAATGAATATGTTTTGACTGATATTAAATCTTCATTTAATACCATTCCTATTTTATCAGATGAAATAATTATTAAAAAAAATAATAATATATATGCTGTAAGTGGAAATTTATTTAACAATAAAATCGATTTAGAAAAAGATAAGATAGAATTATTAAAACCTTATCTTAATAAATTAGATATTAAAAAAATTTCCTTTGAGTCAAAAAATAATTTTTCTTTTAATATTGGAAAGAAATTAAGTGTAAATAATCTAAAAATTGCATCTAAGATAAAATTGATAAAATTTTCAATATTGAATAATTTTAATTTAGATAAAATTTTCCCAAATTCTAATAATGAAATTAATTTTTTTGATCAAACTATAAGCATTGATTATTTAAAAAAAAAATTATCTATAAAAGGAAAAGGCCTTGTTCAAATTCAAAAAAATAAAGATGAAATTAATTATTCAATTATTAAAGATGATAAAAGATATATGTTTAAGACTTCTCTAGATATTATAGACAATCCTTTTGAAATAAGTTTATTAAATTTTAAAAAAAAAGATAATTCTAAAATGAAATTAAAGCTCAATGGAACAAACTTTAAGAATAGATATATTCAATTCGATCTTATCTCTTTAAATGAAAATAAAAATAAGATTAAAATTGAAAATTTAATTTTTGATAAAAATTTTAAAATAAAAAAATTAAAAAATTTTGAATTAGATTATTTTGATAAAGACAATATTAGTAATAAATTTGATTTAATAAAAAGAAAAAATAATTATTTATTATCAGGCAAATCTTTTAACGCTGATAAACTTATAGAAAGATTATTAAATAAAGAAGATGATGAAGAAGATTTCAATTTTTTTGGTAAAAATTTTGATTTAAAACTTAATGTAGAAAAAGTTCATCTTGATGTTGATAATAACATTAAAAAATTGCAAGGAAAACTCTCTTTTGAAAAAAATGAATTATCAGAGGGAAATTTAAATGCACTATTTTCAAAGGATAAAGAATTTAGTTTTACAATTAAGTCTGATGTAAATGGCAAAGTTACAACTTTGTTTTTGGACAATGCCGAACCAATAGTAAAAAGATATAAATTTATAAAAGGGTACGAAAACGGATCATTAGATTTTTATTCATTAAAAAAAAATAATAAATCAAGATCGACGATTAAGATTTACGATTTTAAATTAAAAGAATTACCAGTTTTAACAAAAATACTAACATTAGCATCTTTACAAGGAATTGCAGATATTCTCACAGGTGAAGGTATCAGATTTGATGAATTTGAAATGAATTTTCAAAATGAGGGAAATTTGATGACAATAAATGAAATTTATGCAATCGGGCCAGCAATATCACTTATGATGGAAGGATACGTTGAAAAAAATAAAATTATTAGTCTTAGAGGTACTTTAGTGCCTGCAACTACAATCAATAAGGCTATCGGTTCAATACCCGTTTTGGGAAAAATTCTTGTAGGACAAAAAACTGGTGAAGGAGTTTTTGGCGTAAGTTTTAAAATTAAAGGTCCACCAAAAAATCTTGAGACAACAGTTAATCCAATTAAAACATTAACCCCTAGATTTATAACAAGAACTCTAGAAAAAATTAAAAAAAATTAATTTAAAATAATTTTAATATGTCTTTTTTTTCCAATAGAAAGTTTAAGAAAATTTTCTTTAAATAATTCATCTTTGATTAAAAACTTTTCGTTGACTATTATTTGATTATTTATTTTAATAGCATTACCTTTAATAAGTCTTCTAATTTCACTCTTAGAGTTTTCTAATTTTGAAATGATTATTAAATCTATAATATTTATATTATTTTTTAAAATTGAATTATTAATTTGAACAGAGGGAAGATTTGAACCAGTTGAATTTTCAGAAAAAGTTTCTCTAGCTGTTTTTTCAGATTTTTCTGCATTAATTTTACCATGCAACATTGATGTTGTTTTATTTGCTAGCAATATTTTTAGTTCATTAATATTTTGATTTTTTAAATTTTCTATCTTACTAATTTCTATATCAGTAAAATACTTCAAAAATTTAATTACATCTCTATCATCAGTATTTCTCCAAAATTGCCAATATTCATAAGGGGATAAAAATTTTTTATCTAACCAAATTGCTCCATCGGCTGTTTTTCCCATCTTAGCGCCTGAAGCAAGAGTGATAAGTGGAGTTGTTAAACCAAAAACTTTTTTATTTGAGTTTCTTTTGATTAATTCGACACCATTAACAATATTACCCCATTGGTCTGAACCTCCAATTTGTAAAACACAATTTTTTTTTTCATTTAATTCTAAAAAATCGTAAGCTTGTAAAATCATGTAATTGAATTCCATGTAACTTAAAGATTGCTCTCTATCTAATCTTGTTTTTACACTTTCAAAAGTCAACATTTTATTGATTGTGAAATGTTTTCCAATATTTCTCAAAAAAGAAATATAATTTAATCCTTTGAGCCATTTATAATTATCAACGAATAAAGGTTTAACCTTTTTATTTTTTGTTGCTAAGAAAGTATTTAAAATTTTTTTTATATTTCTTGAATTTTTTTTTATTTCTTTTTCAGATAAAATTCTACGTGTTTTGTCTTTTCCAGAAGGATCACCAATTCTAGTTGTACCCCCACCTAGCAAGACTATAGGTTGGTGACCATGTTTTTGCAAAAGTCTCAAGCACATAATCTGAAGTAAACTCCCAACATGCAAGCTTTCAGCTGTGCAATCAAAACCAATGTAGGCTTTAATCTTATTATTATCCATTATATTTGATAATTCTAACTCATCAGTACACTGATAAAAAAAATCTCTATTTTTAAATTCTTTTAAAAATTTGTTCATAAGCCTATACTTCTACAATATACAAATTTTATTAAAAAGAATATTAATGAAAAAAAAAATCTTTACTGCTTTAGGACTTATGACCGGAACATCTATGGATGGAGTAGATTTGTCATTAATAAAGTCTGATGGTTATAGTGAATTTGCTACAATTTTAAACGTTTATAATGAGTTTAATGAAGATTTAAGAAAAAAGCTCATAAATCTAAGAGATAAAATCTTTGTCATTAAGGATTTAGAAAAATTATCTAAAGAAATAGATATCTTAGAAAGAGAAATTACTATTTTTCACCATGAAATTATAAGCAATAAACTTAAAGATTATGAAGATCAAATTGATTTGATTGGTTTTCATGGCCAAACAATTTTTCATAATTCTAAAGAAAAAATTTCAAAACAACTTGGTAATGGTAAATTATTATCCCAGTTTACAAAAAAGATTGTTGTAAATGATTTCAGGCAAAATGACTTGAATAATTGTGGTCAGGGCGCTCCATTAACACCAATATTTCATAAATTAATAACTAATATTATGCATAAAAAAAAACAGATAAATTTTCCGATTAATATTATCAATATAGGTGGTATTACAAACATTACACAGATATTTAATCATGAATATTTTAAAGACGATAATTTTTGTGCATATGATATTGGTCCTGGAAATTGTTTGATAGATGAATGGGTTAGAAAAAATTCAAAAAAGAAATTTGATGAAAATGGAAATATTGCAAATTCTGGAAAAGTTAATAATTTAATATTAAATCAAGCAATAGATAATTTCAGTAATAATAAATACGAAAGATCTCTAGATGTAAAAGATTTTGATACGTCATTTGTCAAAGGCTTATCTTTAGAAGATGGTTGTGCAACTTTAACAAAATTTACAGCATTTTTAATTGCACAAGGCATAGAAAATATTAATTTCAAAAATAAAAATACTGAAACTATTAATTTAATATGTGGTGGTGGAAGAAAAAATAATTTCCTAATAAAAAATATAAGTGATCATCTGGATAATACAAAAACAAAATTATACAATATAGATAATTATGGTTTTGATGGTGACTTTATTGAGTCTCAAACATTTGGTTTTTTAGCAATTAGAACCTTTCTTAAATTACCAATTTCATTTCCACTCACAACTAGATGCAAAACTCCGACTGTAGGTGGCACAATAAATAAAAATTTTTAGTATAAAGCTGTTTCTTTTTTTATATACTTATCTAGGCCTTTAACCAGTGCAGCTTCACTTTTTGAAAAAAAATGATTTGCTTCTGATATAGCTTGAAATTCAACTTTAATACCTTTTTGGGCACTAAGTTTTTTATCTAGTTCAATGATATTCTCTATTGGAACAAGTTCATCTTTTTTACCATAAATAACTAGACCAGATGTAGGACATGGTGAAAGAAAAGAAAAATCGTAAACATTAGGCTGAGGTGAAATAGTAATAAATCTATTAATTTCAGGTCTTCTCATCAATAACTGCATAGCAATTAATGATCCAAAAGAAAAACCTGAAACCCAACATTGAGAGTTATCAAAATTTTCTCTTTCTAACCAATCTAAAG
>CETH01100414.1_pt1 | contig 11296 bp, 11 predicted proteins | sample 361461 | NCBI WGS metagenome assembly CETH01 (sample SAMEA2622695, study PRJEB7988) | marine metagenome | isolation source: saline water (ENVO:00002010), including
TCTTCCTCCAAAAAAAAAGTGATCCAAAAAGACAAACTACAATAGCTGTCCAAACTACATATTTTATATTTTTCATTAACCGATTAAAGAAATAAGAAGAGTCATTATCTTTTCAGCTATAAATCTTTTATTCATAAAAAAAGAGGGTTTTATCCCTCCATATTAGATCGACTGTCAATCATTTTTATTATGCCACCGCATTAGCTTTATTCCTGTTGCGATACATTTCACTTGTTCCGCTAGGTTTGAATCTTGCATAGTTTTGCCAATGCACTTCTGGAGTATGACCCATAGCTTCAGCAATATTATTCACAGGGAATCCAGCAGCGTGTGATTCTTTTGAATATCTATGCCTAAAGGAATATGGCACAGCTTCTTGTCCTATCTTTAATGCTTCCTCTTTAATTTGATTATAAATTTTCTTTCTTCTTATATGAGTCAATATTGATAAGCTACCTCGACCCTCTTGTCCTAATGATGGAAGCTCCTCTCCAATTTCTATTCTTTCTTGTAATTTCCAATCAATCCTATTGCCATCAATATCTTTTACTAACAATGGATGTAATTTTCTAGGTGATGTTCTATCCCCTTTTACTCCACCCTTTGATTTTCTATAAGTGCAATGCAATTCCTTACCATTAACACCATCAAAAGCAATTGGTATTACAACAGCTAGTAAAAGGGCTAAACGTCTCACCTATTTAGTTGTTTCCTTTTAAACAACCTTCTTTCTCAAGTAATGTTGATCTTGCTTGATCTAATACTTTTGACTTAGGTGCTTGATCCGAGAACAACAAAGTTAGTGCAAGGTTTCTATCCTGTTCTAGATTTTGATTAATGATTTTGATCCATCGTGACTTTTTATTGCCTAAGGAGTTAATAATTGTATCTACCTTTTGAAAGGTATCTATAGAATTAGCTTGCAAAATTATCTTTGCTTCTTCACCCATAGAAGTTCCTTTAGGTCTAATACTTAAAACTAGTTTCTCACCTGCTTTTATTGGTGCAATAGGCCATGGAATTGATCCTCGTATAGGGTTTTCAATGGTTGCACTTTGACTCCAAACTATATTTCCCCCACGAGAAATCTTGATCTCATTTAAAGGGCTCATTGAGAAAATTAATGGCTTATCAATTGATAAAAATGATATTGCATTTAAGTTCTCTTTATCTTTCACAAAACTTGGCGATAGCAAGCAAGCTGATGGGACAACTGTTTTGGGACCTGCTGCTTGATAACTCCGAGTATAATTAGCTATTTCAATAGAATCACCTGACAACATTGCAACACCACCTAATAATCTTGGCCTAAAGATTTGAGGACCAAGAACGATGACGGCAATTCCAAAAGCTGTAATAGAAAGTGATGATTTGATTTTTTTCGTAATTGGTTTCCATGACCAATCAGCTTTATTTGCAAATCCCTCACGCGTTATTGCAGATGGCTCAAGTAATCGAACAAAACTCAATAAGCGATCAACTCCTCCTTTAAATTCAGTTAGCGAGATAGAAACTTCTTTTTGATTATTTAATTGATTAGAAACTAGTTGCTTAAACTCCTCTCCTGTAAGCACTCCAGTGAAAAAAACAACATTATTTTCTTCATCAATTTGTGCCGCCAAAAGGATTTGTGGTGCAGCTCCAGCTCGATACCAATGTTCTAGAGGAATAGAAATTTCATCTATAGTCATTCCTACTGTTAAAACTTCAATAGCAAATCGATTTAAGATAAGAAGTCGCTTGGGATTATTTAGGTCTAACTCAGGGCCGAGTGGAAGAGTAAGTTCCCGGTCTTTAATGATTTTCTGTAAAGCAGCTATTGCTAATTCACGCGATGTCATCCCTTCACAAGCGTCTAGCAATATTGCTCCTTCAGGAATCGGAAATGCTTCCATTTCTTCAGGTTGTGAATTGTTGGCAATCATTGGTTCAAAACTTCATGAATGATTTGACGAAGAAGTGGTACCTTTTCTTCTTGTTCTGACGAAAATAAAAAATTCCGTAGTTGTTCAATCATTCGATCGACTCCTTGAGGATCTTTTCTCACAGATTGAAATTCAGGACATCTAATTAATTCGACTGCTGCTTCTTGTGCAATCTTCTCTGAAAGAGTTTTCTCGGAAAGTAATTTACTGACCCAAGCTTGTTTATGTTCACATCGACTGGCAATGTCCCTTTGACTTAAACCTTGAGAATAGAGTTCCCAAGCAAATTTACGACTTGGGTCTTTATCCCATTTAGCTCTATCGGCATTAATTACATTTTTTACAATTGGTATGGCTGAGCGTTCAAGTGATTGTTGAATTAATTTAATAAGCTCTGCACTTGTATCTTCATCACTATCTCTAAGCGGGGTTTCAATTTGCGCTTCTTCTCCTTCTTCGAATTGACGGGTAAAACTTGTACCAGAAAGATATTGACGTATTGCTTTGTCGATAGCTAATAATCCATTCCTATCTTTTTGTGGAGGCTTAAGTGAGGATAAGAAAGTAGAGTCTGGAACCCATCCTGAGATTTTTCCAGTAGATTTTTTATAAAGTTCTTTCGCCTGTTTGTATTGTGTTAAATATGAGCAATGTAGTGATTCAATATCTTTAAGAACCAAGTTCCCATCACCACAGCGTTCCCATGCCTTTTTAACTCGTGTAGGAGTGCTATCAGCAATTAAGGCCCAAGGACTAATTAATAAAATTCCACAGCCTCTTAAATATGTTTTGAGCTCTGCATTTGCTTGAACTTTGTTTTTTGCCCATGTAGACAGACCTGATAAATCAGGTTCAAAATTATAAATAATATCTGCTGCAAAAGGTTTAATCTGACCACTAGAAAGTTCTTTAAGAGTTTTCCAGTTAAAAGATTTCCGAACAGTTTCAATTTTTCCATCTTCTTTCTTTTTTGGAAGTCGTAAAAATTGATCTCCGGTGTCATCAAGAACGCAAATCAGCATATCTCTAAAGTCCAGTTCATATCTATCTTTAAATTGGTTAAATAGTATTCGGACCTTTTCTAAAACAGGGTGACTTACCCTGCATCTTAGGGAAAGTAAGGTTTCTGTTTCCTCTTTCTGCGTTCGACAAATTTGCCATAGTGATCGATCACTATTAGACGAAGTTTCTTCAAGTTGAATATGTTCCCTTAACGATTCAGAAGAGAACGTAAATTGTTTCTTACCTATTCCATTAGTGGCTACATCTATCATGCATAACTCGCTATATGGACTCGACAACTTGAAAACAATTAATTGGAATATTTATTAGCATAATATACTTCTATAATTTTTATAAGACCTATTGATTGGTGAATTAATTTGCTATGCAAAATGAAATAGGCGAAAAGCAAATGAATGTAGGTCATAATTAACACATGCTTTAAAGCATTCCTGGATGGATGATTGAGAGAACAAGCCAACTAGAGCCACACAGCGAAATCATTCGCGCCCAACTCCATGGGTTGATGCTCCTGCTAAATCCAATAATAGGCAATCCAAAAGCTCCGGCAAAACCACCGCATAAAACAGCAAGGATTATGAGACCCCAATTCATAGAGCTAGCAATAGCTTTATCTCTCCATTCTAGAAGTTCTTCCTCACTGCTATATATATCCCGACTTTTTCATGTTCTCTACTTGTAAATCGTAAAGCCAACCTCCAACAACTGGACCTAAAGATTGAGCAATTATTTGCCAAACAAATGTTGCTAGAAGTAATCCTAAAAGAAATAACCAGAATCCATTTTGAAAATCTTGAATGACAACATCTACTTGTTCTTAATTAAAAACAATGATTCCAAAAAAAACCCGACTCGCGTCGGGGTTAAATTTGTTGTGAGGAATTTTAAGAATTAGTTCATAAATCAAGGAATAGTGGGGGTAATCCCCGTTTCGACCTCTATTAGTTCTAGGTGCAATAAGCTGATTCCATTATCAGCTGGATTCGATCTACTTAATTCACAATCATGAACTTTTTAATCAGACTTAGTTATTAGGACTAGAATATCTATAAATTCTATAAAAAAATGAAAAAGTTTCTTGCTGTTTTTAGTATTTTTTTCAGTGTATTTCTACTAGAGAATCAATCTTCAAAAGCTTCAACAAATTTAACGCCCTATCAATCCGTTGTCCTTGCTTCTGCAGTTAATTATTGTGGCGCTGAATATGGTTATATAACCGACAAGAAAGCATTCGATTACATTGTCAGTTGGGTAAAAAAAGAACATGGACTTGAGCCATATCAAATTTATAATTTAATGAATAGAAAAAGTTGGGTTAAAGATACTCACAATTTCATTGATAAAGCAGGAGGTTGTAAAAAAATTACTAAATTAGTTCTAGAAAGTCTTGATAGTAAGCCGACTGGTTTTCAATCTTTAACAAATACAAAAAAAGATTATGAGTATTATTACAACATAGGTTTATAGACGTTTGCTACTTCGCTAGTCCAATTGATCCAAGTATTGACTTTGGATAAGGTGTTTTATCCAGATTAACGTTTCTAGAAAGTGATCTAGTGTTAGAAAAACTTGAAGTATCAATTTCCCCTTCTGCAAGAAGAGTCATCTGATCGGCTTCACATGATCCCTTTATTACTCCCATTCCGACAGCAAGCGCATAGGCACGCTGTTCGCCAGTCCCATGGGTAGGATCACCAATAGAATAAGCAACTTTTGACATAGCTAACGTATCTTCTCTTGTAATACCAAGCTCCTCACTACCTTCATCAATCATTACTCCTGCCAAACAATCTGCTTGTAATTCCATTTGAGGAGTAGGTAAGCGAACCTTATAAGCTTTCTGGATAGCATGACCAAATTCATGCGCAATGACATATGCAGTAGTTGATGGACCAAATTCTTTTTCAAAAGCTCGAAGTTGTTCTGGTACCAAAAATATTGTGTTAGTTCTGCGGCAATATGAACTTCCACCTATATCATCACCGGACATAAAAGAGCCACAGACTCCATATACCGTAGTCCCAGCTGCAATTGGAATTACTTGAGGTGGCTGAAGCGAAATTTCATCAGTCCATTTTTTTAAAAGATAGCCAGTAGTTTTTTTAATCACTGAGTTCATTTTTGCATCTTTTATCTTCTGAAAAAGATTTGTATTGGCTGAGGCAATTGCTGGTATCAGACTCAATGCAATTAATCCTGTAAGGATTTTTCTATACATTTCTGAGCTTAATAATCATTATCTATCCATTTTAGTTCACCAATGGATAGGACGCCAGTCAACACTTAATTGGAAGGCAGCCCAGACATAAGGATTTCACAGGCTTTGATGAACTTGGAATCCCTTTGGGGAAACGAGAACTAAAAGAAGGTGTTCATAATTCTCAGATCATGTCAAACCTTAATCTCAAAAAACAATTCTGGTGTGGGCTTATTTTAGCCTCTGTATTTCTTACTGGATGTGGGCCTGCAAAAGCTGGAATAGGTAAAGTATTCGTCGAGTTAATCCAAGTCGGAATTAAAAGCGCTGTAAAAAACAGTGACCAAGTTTTAAAAGGAACTTCTAGAAGTTTCGACAATGTATTGCCTACTCTAGGCCGAGCCACAGTTAGAGGAGCTTCTCGATCTTATGATTCAGATAGAGAAAGAAGCTATTAATTTAAGGCTCACCATTTAATTGGTCTCCAATCACCACTTAACTGAAAGGCTGCCCAAACATATGGATGTCTCCAGGGAGGAATGCTGTGATTTCTAAACTCTTTTTGTGTTGCAGCCAAGGCATCAGATCTTCCTTCTCCTTTCTTAAGCCTTTCATAGAAACTTTTCATAAAAGCTGCTGTTGCTTCATCATCAACCTCCCATAAAGAAAGTAAACTTGATCGTGCACCGGCAACAGCAATTGATCTTTTAAGTCCATAAATACTATCGCCTGATTTGATTTCTCCAAGACCAGATTCACACCCTGAGATAACAACAAGTTCAGTTCCAGAAAAGTCTAATTTGCTTAGTTCAAGAGCTGTAAGATATCCATCATCAATTTTATTAAATTCAGGAAAATTAGCTCCAGATAATATAATCCCACTTCTGAGTAGTGGATCCTCATATTTTGAATTTTGTTTATTGAAGCTATTTGCGAAAAGTATTGAAGATAGTGCTAATTTTTCTTCTTTATTACTTAAGAAAAAAGAATGTGAGGCAATATGAATTATTTTTGGTGAATTCCTTTCTTGAACATTTAAAACTGATGCTTCATCTTCAGTTAAAAGGTCACCATCTATTTTATTTGCGACAAAGCTTCCTTCTTTTTTAGTTCCAGGTAAAGAAATCCATAACTTTAAATTTTGGTCGAAAGATCTTTTTTGTCCTTCAAATCCCCCTTCATTTTGAATCACTTTTTTCTTTGAGGAATTATCTTTAAGATTGAAATTAGGATTAGCTACTACTAGAGACTTATTGTTATTGAAAATATTTGTTTTGTTTAAAGAAACTAATTCTCGCCCAGTAGTAATTAACCTTAATAAGAATTCTTCTCCAAGTAATTTATTTTCATTAGCACTACTTACTGCAGCAAATGGTACTTTATTTAACTCTGAATCTGGAGAAATAAATAAAACTTTTTTATCTTTAATGTATTTTCCTAATGGATTAATTATTGCCTTTCCAACTCTATTCCATTGTTCTTGAGCATCTGGTAGGAATTGTTCTGATGCAATTAATCCGTTTTTAATTAGATCTTCAATTTCTTGTGCAAGTCCCAAATCAACTGTTTCGACCTCACCATTTGAGAAAAGAAGAAGAGCTTGATATCTTGGCTTTTCCCAATTTTCAGCTGAAATAGCATCTGTAGGGTTATCAAAGATAAATGGTCTATATTTTTGGTATTCAATTAAGACCCCATTGTTTGGGATTTCTTTTGAGATTTCTTTAATTGAATATATCTTTGATTTGAAATCTGGTAATGAATTATATAATTCAAGTTCTAAAAGTTCCTTTTCATCATTAAGTTTTTTTATTGATTCAATATCATTGTTATTAATTGATGAGATTTGATTATTTAAATCGATTATTTTTTTCTTAAGCTTCTTTTGAGCTCCATCTAATGATGAAAGTTTTGCTTGTTTTTTCTCAATTTCTTCAAGTAATCCATGACGATTTAATCTCGCAAAAAGTGCAAGATATTTACCTTTGGGATGAATATTTGAAGCTGAGAAAATAGCTGGATAGGATATCCCAAGTCTTTTAATAAAATCGTCTCTTTTAGAAAGAGGTATGTATGGAATTTGTTCTTGTATGAATTTAAATTGAAGATTAAGACTTTTTCTTAAATAGAATTCTGTATTTTCAAAATCATTTTCATTGAAGTAAACCATAGCCAAATTGATATATGGCTGAATTAAGATTGGATTTTTTTCTCCATATATCGATTTAAATGTTTCTAAAGATTCTTCATGAAAGACTTTTGCTTCTTTATTTTTACCTTGAAACCATAAGGAACTTCCAATCATTGATGATAAGGAAGGATCTGGTCTTTTAAAATTTTCAATTTTAAATTGTCTTTTATAAATCCTTTTTAATATCCTTTCTGCTTTTTGTAATTTTTTCTCCCTAAACGCAATATATGCAAGAGATATCTGTCCTTCATAAGTTCTAAATTTTATAATTTTCTTGGCTTTATCATATTCTTCATTAGCTATATAAATATTAGAGAGAAGATTTGTACAAGCATTATCATAAATCGAACCTTTTGATTTCTCTAAACATTTTTTTGCAAGTTCTTCTGATTTAGTTAAATTTCCTATAAGTAAGTGGTATCTAATTTCATATAGAAGAAGTACTTCCTTCTTCTCTTGATATAGAAGAAGTACTTCCTTTTCTTTACTACCTGATTTATTCAGTAAGGTTTTTCCTTTTTCAATTAATTCAGAAACTTTTGATAATTCACTTAAGATCAAATAATTTTCAATCACATATGTTATTGAATCTAACTTTTGAATAGGATTCCCAATATCTAAAACTTTTTCAAAATCTACATTCGCTTGTTTATAATTCTTGAGTTTTATATTAACTAAGGCTCTATTAATGTAAAATTCTGATTCTGATGGATCAATATTTATTGCTGCTGAATAATCTTCAAGAGATCCTTTTAAATCTCCTATATTGTTTTTATACTCTGCTCTTAAGCCAAAAGAATATTGATAATTAGGTTTTTTTGTGATGGCTAAATTTAAATCTTTAATTGCTTCATTGTAATTTCCAATTTGTCCTTTGCTAAATGCTCTAGCGTAATAGGGATAATAGAGTTCAGGGTCTAAATTAATTGCTATCGTAAAATCTGATATTGCTCCTTTATGGTCACTAATCAAATGCTTATTGTAACCTCGGCTCAAATAACTTCCTGACCATTGCTTTTGATTTAGTTTTATAGCATTACTAAAATCTGATATTGCTCCTACATGGTCTTTTAGATTTTCCTTGGTTAACCCCCTATGATGATAAGCCCTCCAACTATTGGGATTTTTTTTGATTACTTCATCAAACTTTTTTAGTGCTTCATCATAATTTTTCTCTACAAGTTTGTCTCTGCCTTCATTTAATAGTCTATTTAGGTCATTAGCTTTTAATTGAGATGTATTAAAAGGAAGTAATATATTAATAGCTATAAATAAAAAAATAGAAAAATTTCTAACCATTTAAATTTATTCCTAAAAGAAGAGTAAAAAATTAACCTCTGAAGCTAAAGTATATTCTAATTTTTTAATCTGTAAATCAATAATAATATTTTTTGGAATCACCAAAAACAAGCCAGAACTAAGTGAGAAGTGAACACAAATTAAACTTGTCAAAATGTCTTTTAAAAACATTAACCCAGCCTCAAAAATCAAAAAGCTTTTAAGTATCGCAGTCTTTGGAGCTTTAATCATTGTTCCAAATATGAAGGCTTATGCAGATGTATACGTCAACGGATATCAAAGATCAAATGGGACATATGTGGATCCTCACTACAGAACTAGTCCTAACAACACCATCTATGATAATTATTCAACATGGGGGAATTCAAATCCATATACTGGCCAGAAAGGTTACTACAGAGGTTATTAATTTCTTTATAAAAACTTTTTCAAACTCTGTATCATTGCTGGGTTTTTTAAATTTCTATAAATACTAAGTTTGACGCCACGCAGCCATGTCCATTAAGTCGACTGCCCATAGAAATATGTAGGTCTACCAGAGGTAACTTGTCGCTGTATTCTTTTAAGTTTTCCCTGTTTAAATAAATTTCTAACAACTCGCACAACTTGTTTTTCTGAATAAGGAACTCTATTAGCAATATCCTTAATACTCAAATATTCATTTTGTTCATAGAACAGGAAGAGTACCTTATTAGTGCAACTATTTTCTTCATCAGGAGTAAGTTGTCCTGAACCTGCTGATTCAATAAACCATTGATAACTTTCTTGATTACCCTGCAAGTTATAAAAAGTTTCTTCCTGACAGTTTCTACCTTTTAAACAGGTAAACAAATAATGATCATCAAATTGAGGTTCAACTGATTTATGAATGCTCCAACAATCGCTAACGGATGCGTAAATTGATTGATTGCCCATAACATCATGTTTAGTTACCTTCTTTCTTTGTCCGTGTTCTGGCTTTTTTAAATGGGTAGTAAAGACAATTAGGATATTATTTTTACTGGCAATATCGTTTAGAAAATATAGTGGAGCTGCAAATTCAGCATCTTTAAAAGAATGCCTACCACCTGTTAATAACGTGGTTATTGAGTCAAGAAAGACGACATCATAATTTTGTTCATCTATTAATTTCTCAAATTTAGGTAACTCATTAACAGTTAGTTTTTCAAAAGTATCTGAAAAGTAAAAAGTAATATCACTAGTAATTCCCATAGTTTCTAATTTGTCAGCACAATTAGTTTCAGATTCATCTGCCTGTATAAATGCCACCTTCTGTTTTTTAGTTTGAAAGCTATTTAGAAATAGATCACCTTTAGCTATGGCATCTGCCATTGCATAACAGAGAGAAGTTTTACCAGAGCCACTTTCACCAGCTAAAAGAACTAAATTACTTTTTGCCGCTATTTGGTCAATAATCCAATTTTTAGGCTTTTTGTTTTTTATTAATTCTTTTACGTTTTTGCCTTTAGGGACTTTATGGACATTGTGGGGTGGCGTGTTTTCATCATTGATTACTCTTATTACTTTTCTATTATTTTCATATTGTTCATTATCTATTCTTTGTTGCTCATCAAGGTCATAACCATATTCAAATTCAAGTTCCATTATTTACTCCCATAACTAAGTTTTTTTTTGCTTACTTTTCTATCAATTATTTTTCTAATTTCTTTATCGTCGTAGGTTTCATTAAGACGAGTATCTTTAGCAGTGCGCTCTAGTAGAGCTTTTCTACATAGCTCTAAATTATATATGTGTTTACCCCTCTGTTTACCTTCACCTACAGAGTAATAATGTGTACCTGCTTTAAATAGATTTTTATCTCTATATATATAGACAGATTTAACAGAACAAAATAGGGCTTCAGCAAGTTCCCTAATTTCTAGCCAAGTGTGATTTTGAGACATGAGTATCCATAGAAAAATGTTTTAAATTTTTCCTGACCCAATCAGCAAGTCCCATACACAATGGTTTTTCCCTTGCAACCAAAAATTACTTTTTGTCTAAAGCTGTTATTCCGCTTTTCAAAGAAGAGCAACCACGACTACTTCTGTGACGGCAGTTAGAGATTAAGACGGATACAAATGTGTATCGCAGGTGAACGCTAGCTTTTATAGGCGAAGTGGGAAACCTGATTACTCAGGCAGCTTTTCATTTAATTCGCGGCACATTCCGTGCTAGCTATTCGATAACTTTAGAGTAATTAAGGTGCACTTATATTTCAATGCCGAAACAAAAAGTCGTGTGTAAAAAATATTTTTCGTGAGACAGATGATTACACACAAATCACACACAGAGAAATTATCTAATGGCTGAGACTCCAATCGGGGCGAGAGGATTCGAACTTGCAACCTAGTGCTCCCAAAGCACTTGATCAGCAAAATGCGACAGCAGATCAAATAAATAAGTGTTGGCATAACTTCTTTCTTAGGAAAGACTTATAGAAATGAGTCTCAAAATTCCTCTCAAATCCAGCATGATATGGCAAAGTTATGCGAATGATCGCCCGAGGATCGCCCGCTCAAGACAAAAAGGGAAGCTGATTGGCTAGTGTTTTATTGTTTTTATGACAATCGGGGGAGAATATTTAAATTTTGTTTATTAATTGATTTGCGCATTAAAATTAAGGAAATTACTGATTAAGTTTTTAAAAAATATGATGAA
>CETH01443650.1_pt1 | contig 11295 bp, 13 predicted proteins | sample 361461 | NCBI WGS metagenome assembly CETH01 (sample SAMEA2622695, study PRJEB7988) | marine metagenome | isolation source: saline water (ENVO:00002010), including
TTAATTTAATTTATCAAGAGATTCTTTATATAAAGTATTTATATCATTAACAACATCAAAAAATCTACTATACAATAAATCTACTAATCTAAAAAATACAAAATATAATAAATCAAGAAAACCAACGCCACCTTTTTTATCAGATGAATTATCATCTAAGTTCAAATTAATATCTGGTTCTGTTGTTGGCAATTCACTTAGTTCGATTGTTTCAACCTCAGGTTGTTCACTTTTTTCTTGTGCCGCGGCCATTTTATATATAATATTATGTAATTTCTTTTAAATCTTTATTCCAAATAATTTATAATTATTTGTAATATTAATTTATCATCTTTATTTGAATATCTTTTATTAATATATTTTTTAATATAATACATTTTTACCATAAGATTAAACATTCGTAAATTTGTCTCATATTCTTCAATTACATCTTTCAAATAATAACCTGGACTCCAATTATTTAATATTGTATAACAACACGGACAAGGTATATTAAATATATGAAGCATTTCATTCATATATTTACCATGACTAGTTATATATTTACAATAATCAGAATTATTTATATATATATCTGGCGAACCAAATGGATAATTACAAGTCAATGCTATTTTTAAGCACAAATTTTTTGTATATTTTTTTTCTATTATAATTAAATCATTATTATCTTTATGTATTGAATATGTGTTACCATTCTTTAATAATTTATCTATCTCAGTTCCAAATCTTTTATTTTGTACCATTTATAAAACATTCTAATTTATTTTTTAAATCATTAATAATATCATTTTGCGAATATTTTGGTAATATTATATTTATATTTAATTTTACTTCATCATTTTTTATAATATATAAAATAATTCTTTCAAAAATATGTTCAATCATATAATCTCTTAATTTAATGCTATCATTATTCATTAATAAATTACCATATAATTTATTTTTTATAAATAATATATAACTATCAAATAAATTATAATTTATTTTATAATATTCTTTAAACCAATTATAGTCAAAACTTATTTCATTATTCAATAAATTATAAAATTTATAGCTAAAAAATTTTCTAGTAATTCTTCTTGGTAATATATAAAAATTGCCATCAAAAAACAAATGCATATTTCTTTCGCATTCTATATTTATCTTAAAAAAATAATTCAAAAAATCCTTCATTAAAACAAAATTCTTTCCATAAGAAGGTAAATATTTTATTTTATTTTTTATATTATTTATATCTTTATTTGAGACATCGTAATATCCATGAAATATACTATATGGAAAAAAACATTCATTATTTTTATTTTTTATAATTTTGTTAATTTTATCCATATTATCAATTAAACTACTTTTATAAAATTCAAATAATGATTTTTTTGTTTTTGAATGCAAAAACATAATATATTTATATTTTATTTTTAATTTTTTTAATAATGAACATGCTAATATTTTTGGTCCAATATCTAATCCTTGATTTGGAATATGAAGTAAAATTAATTTATTACGTTTATATAATTCTTTTAAAAATAAAAATATATAATTATTTTCATTTTTATTTTTTCCAAGAATTGTTTTTAAAATACTTTTATTTTCTTTACAAAATGTAATTATTAAATTATGTTGAATTGTCTTTTTAAAAAAATCTTTATCAATAAAATCTTTTATTTTTAATAAATCATATATATGATAATGAATATATAAATTTTTAGTTTTAAAATTATTGATACCATCTTTTTTATTATATATATATAATTTTTTTACAGTTTTTTTGAATGAGTTTATTTTATTATTTAAATTTAATAAATCTTTACAGAATAATTCTGGATAATTTACCTTATTTTTTAATTTTTTATTTAATGGTATATATATATTTTTTATATAATATATATAAATTATTTTACAAAAAACTGATTTCTTTTTATCTTTATTTAATATTTTTTCTATTTTTCTTTTTTTTATAATTTTTTCAATTAATTTGTCTCGTATTAGAAATTTATTTTGATATAAATATTTTATATTTATTAAAGAATAAAGATTTTTGTATAGTATTTTTGTTTTTTCATACAAACTTTTAAATAAGATTACTATTTTATTATCTAATTTATTTTCAATACTTTTTATAATTATTTTACTATAATCTGTATTAATATTGTTATAATTATAAATAAATTTAAAATTATCTATATCTTCACTTATACTTAATAAAAAATATAAATAAGAAATCATTATAATAAAATATTATATTATATTTAACTATGAAATGTTTAAAATATATATGTTTTTGTACATATTTTAAAAAAACAAAACCTAATGATGTAAACGAATATTATTCATTAGAACAAAATATAAACACATATCGTGATAAAAATAAAGTTTGGGATCCATTTAAAACTAATGATAAAACAGATTTTTATATTAATGATGAATGTTTTTTTTGTCTCGAAAAAAAATACACTGGAGAATGTGTTAAAATTAATTGTTGTAACGACATAGTTCATAGTGAATGTTTCATACAATGGTGTCTTACAAATAATAAAATGTTATGTCCTTTATGTCATAAATCTACAGATTTTCATATTTGATAAGTTTATTTATAACACTTTCCCAATCTCCTTGTTTATCTTGTCGTATTAATTTTGTGGATGGATACCATTTTGTTGTATTATTTTGACCCCATCTCCATTCACATCCTGTTGTTAATAAAACATATGTATTTACATTTAAATTTGCAGATAAATGAACTAGAGATGTATCCGTTGATATAATTCCATCAACATTTTTTAATATTCCTATTGTATCTTCAAAACAATTTGTATTGCTATTAGTATCAATATCATCTCCGATATAATTAATTTCATAACTACTTAATATAATTCTTTCTTCAAATGTTATATCTTTAGTCAATACAATCCAATTTATATTTGTTAAGTTAAATAAAGGTATTGCATATTTTAATTCCATAGATCTGTTAGATTTTTCGTGTGGATTTTTTGTATTGCCTTTCCAATTCAAAATATATGTTTTATTTTCATTATTTTTAATTTCATTTATTATATTTTTATTTTTTTCAGTCATTTCAATACTTATATTTTTTAACATTGGTTCAAACCATAAATTATCATAATCAATATTCAAACATTTTATTAAGTAAAGTAAACTGCAATGATAATCAAAATTATCTAATAAATGACTAAAATTATATGGTATAATAAATAAATTTTCATAATCTTTAAAAATAATATTTAAAATCCATACTATTTGATCATTTACAAAAAAAATAATTGTATTATCTTTATAATCATTACATAATTTTGGTATAAATCTACATAACATAAATTTATCACCTAACCCACCACCATCATAAATTAATAGTTTTTTATTTTTATCACCTTTCTTAAAAAATGACATATTTTTGTATGTTACATTGGGACCATTTATAAAATTTATTCTATTAATATATTTGTATGCTTTTTTATAGTTTTTCATATGTAAACATTTTAATAAATATTGATTTTTACAAAAATCTTTTAATTCAGATATTATTTCTAATTCATCAATATTATCCATAATTTTATGAAGTTTATTATTATATTCATTTTCATAATTATAAATTGTTAAGATATTCTCATAAGAAAAAATTAAATCTACATAAAAATTATCATATATTTCATAATTTTTATATTTTTCAATTAAAGATTTTAATAAATTATATGATAACTTATATTCACCATTTGTATATGCATTTTTGCCATCATTTAAATCTTTTAAATCTTTATCACATATAATTTGTGTATCAGTTTTATATATTTTTTCCTCAATTAATGTAGAATCATATTTTAAATTTATTTTCTTTTTAATATTATACCTTTCATCATTATATTTATGAATATTCTCAGAAATAAGTATATAATTATCATCAAAAATTTTATTTTTACTTTTTTCACGTATTAAATCTTCCAATATCCATAATTTGTTATTTATTATATGAAGTTCATCAAACAATGTATCATTATTTGTTGATAATGGTGTTTCTTTTGTTATTGTTTCTAATTCATTCTTAATATTTTTTATTGTTTCATTTTTATTTGCTTTTGATAATTTTATTTTCAAAATTGTTATTTTATCTATTATTTCACCAAAACTACAGCTTATTTTACACAACATTATATATAATATTTATATATTCTTTATGTAATAATTATATGATTGTTTTATGAAATCCAATTTGATAAATAGTAAATGAAATTAATATTTTGATTAAAAAAATATTATACTTAGTCATTCTATTTTGAATATAATAACTTAACTGATTATTAAAAAAACAATCTAATGTATAATAAAATAAAAATGAATAAAAAATAGCTACTATGCCATTTTCAAATCTAAAATAATAATTATAAATATTAATTTTTTTAAAACAAGTAAACATAATTTAAATCGATTGATAAATTTAAATTATTTTTATATTAATTTATTTTTTCATGTATAGGTTTTTTCATTGTAAACATTGTCAATTTGGGAATTACCCACATACTAAATCCCATCATCATTGTATTCATCATATCGGTTGATGTACTAAAAACATAATACAATGCTTTACAATGTGGTGTTATTGTAATTAATGGAGTAAAAATATATTCAAAGAATGAATTAGAAACACATAATTTATTGTATAAATAAATAGAAAGATTATGTACAACTGTCCAGAATAAATATATTTTAACTGCATATTTAATCTCTGTTATTAACATTTCACTAAAATAAGATTTAAATATTACCGGTAACATTATTAGTTTTGTATTGTATAAATTATTTTTTAATCTTTATTTCAATTTTTTTATTACTTACCAAATCTCCTATTTCTTTTAGTTAAAAATTCACATACAACATTATTCATATCTTTAACAGTAATTTCTGGCCAATATTTTTTATAATAAAAAAATTCTGCATAATTTATATGAGCTGGAAAAAACCCACTTAAACGCAATTCACCACCTGATCTAAGAACAATATCTATATTTGTTTGTTCTCTATTATAATTTTCATTTTGTTTCGTACCATAATTTAATAAATCTGTTTCAAAATCATAAGCAATTGCTAAATATAAATTATATTTATTTGATTCTTTATTATTACTCTTAATTTTAATTAAACCATCATAAATATTTTCAGGTAAAATATTTAATTCTCCAATTGGAATAATATTCAAATTATTAAATAATTCATTTAAAAATCTTTTTGTTTTATTTATTTTATCTTGTGAATCATTTTTATAAACACTGTCTATAATTTCACAATAATTTTCATAAAAATAAAATAATTTTTCTAAAAATATATATATATATTTAGATGTATTATCCTCTCGTCTAATATTTTCAATAGAACAAATATAAAATGATAAACTTGTTAATTTTTCTAAATATTCATATTTATTCAATGATATTTCTCTTAATTGATCAACTAAAATGTTAAACCAAACTTCTTCTAAATTTTCTAATTTATAATTAATATTATTTTGTTTAAACCATCTTCTATTTCCATCAGGAATAATTCCAATATGAACCATCGTAGAATTATTTAAAATACTTTATATTATAGTTTTTGAATTGTTTTTCCATTAATTCATCTATTTTAAGATCATTATATCCCTTCTCTTTTTTTTTTATAATAACATTTTTACTATCTTTTTTATGTTCTTGATCGAGTTGTTTTTTAATTTTAAACATAATTATATATATATAGTTTGCATTTTAAATTAAAAATACAACAAAGAACTTAAAATTATATATTGAAATATTTATATAATGAAAATTTTAGTTGTTGGTTGTGGTGGTCGTGAGAATATACTTATTCAAAAATTAAAAACTAATAATACAATTTGTTGTATTGGTCCATGGATTAATCCAGATATTCACAAACTTTGTAAATATTATCTTGTTACACAAATTAATGAATACAATGTATTAAATTATTGTAGAGTACATAGTGATATTGATTATGTTGTTATTGGTTCTGAAACATTGCTAGAGACAAATTTTGTAAATAGTTGCAAACAATTAAATATTAAGTGTATTGGACCATTCAGATCTTTGGCACAATTAGAAACATCTAAATATTATACAAGATTACTTTTAAAAGAATCAAATTATGATTGTTATAATCCAAAATTTAATATGATTTCAGGTGAAAATGATATTATAAATATTATTGATAAATATGATAAATTTGTAATTAAATTAAATGGATTAGCTGGTGGTAAAGGAGTATTTGTTCAAGATGATCATTTTAAAACTAGAGAAGAAGGTATTAAAATAATAAAACAAAAAATTAAAGAAGAAAGTATTTTAATTGAAGAAAAATTAGAAGGACAAGAATTTAGTTTATTTACATTAACAGATGGTTATAGCTCATTTCATTTTCCACCAGTTCAAGATTATAAAAGAGCATACGATAATGATAATGGACCTAACACTGGTGGTATGGGAAGTATAATGACTGATTTTGATTTTTTAAACGAAGAAGATATTGTAAAATGTGAAGAAATCAATAATAATATTATTAGAATTATTCAACAAAAATATAATGAACCTTATATAGGTATATTATATGGAAGTTTTATGATGACTAATAGTAAACAAATTAAATTAATAGAATATAATTGTAGATTTGGTGATAGTGAAGTATTTAATCTTTTAAATTCTCTAGAAACAGATTTATCTATTATATTTAAACATATGGCAGAACAACGCTTAAATGAACTAAGAATTGAAATAAAAATACATAATAGTATTGTAAAATATTTAGTTCCACCTGGTTACCCTAATTGTTCAGAAAAAATTAAAATTAATTATAAACCACATAATAATGTTTATGCTGCAAGTATACAAAATAATATATTGCTAGGATCTCGAGCAATTGCTGTTTATGGTGAGGGAGATACACTTGATGAAGCATATAATAATTGTGAAGAACTTATAAAAAAAATAAATTATGATAATTTATATTGGCGTAAAGATATTGGAATGAGAAAAGATGCATATAAAATGGCAGGTGTTGATATTGATAAAGGTAATAAATTTGTCTCATTAATTAAAGATAGTGTTAAGTCAACATATAATGAAAATGTATTAGGAAATTATGGAAGTTTTGGTGGTCAATTTAAATTAAATAATAATGTTCTTGTTGCATCTACCGATGGTGTTGGAACTAAAAGTATTTTAATAAAAAAATATAAAAATAATTATTATAATTGTGGAATTGATATAGTAAATCATAGTATTAATGATATATTAGTTCAAGGAGCTAAACCGTTGTTTTTCCTTGATTATATTGCTAGCGATAAATTAGATTTAAACGATTCAACTAGTTTTGTGGAAGGTTGTTGTGTTGCTTGTAAAAAAGCAAATTGTGTTTTATTGGGAGGTGAAACTGCCGAAATGCCAACAGTATATAATAAAGGACATATGGATATGGTTGGAACTATTGTTGGCGAAAAAGTAATGAACATTGAAACAGTTCAAGAAAATGATATTGCTATTGGATTTTCTTCATCTGGTCCACAAACAAATGGTTATACATTAATCAGAAAAATTATGGAAAAAAATAGGCCATCCAAAATAATTTTAAATCAATTATTATCAAGTCATCAATCTGTTTTGGATCAAATTAATTTAATTCATTCACAATTTACAATCACTGGTATGTGTCATATTACTGGTGGTGGACTTACAGAAAATATTAAACGAACATTACCTTATGATTTAAATATACCATTTGATAATATTGATTATCCTCTTTGGTGTAAATGGCTAAAAGAAAATGGTAATTTAAGTGATGATGAAATGAAAAAAGTATTTAATTGTGGAATTGGATTTATTGTATTTGTTAGACCTAATGAAACCCTAACTGAGTTTTTAATCAAAAATAATTTAATGAATCACAAACCCTTAAGAATTGGTATTCTTGGTTCTACACGAGGATCAAATATTAATGCAATATATGATGCAATTTATAATAATGATACCTCTTTTCTATATAATAAAGCTGAGATAGTATGCACATTAAGTAATAAATTAAATGGAGGTATATTACAAAGATGTCAGGATCTTGGAATTCACAATGAATATGTACCATCTAAAGATTACAATAAAAATGATTATGATGAAAAATTAATACAAATATTTGAAAATTTTAATGTAGATATTATTTTATGTATTGGATATATGCGTATTTTAACACCTATTTTTACCAATAAATGGAAACATAAATGTTTTAATGTACATCCTAGTTTACTTCCTCTATTTTCTGGAAAAATGAATTTGGATGTTCATAAATCAGTTTTGGAAGCTGGACATGATAAAACTGGATGTACAATTCACGAAGTAACTGATGATGTTGATGGTGGACCAATTATACTTCAAAATATGTGTCCTGTTTATGATAATGATACACCTGAAATATTAAAAAAAAGAGTTCAAAAATTAGAACAAGAATCTTTAATCGAATTACTATATAATTATATTCATCTTAGTGGAAAAGTTATTTATTTGAATAAAGTAAATAAAAATATATAATTAATATCTATAAATGGATAATATTGTTGGAATTATTGGTGGTGGGCAATTGGGTAAAATGTTATTACAATATTGTTCTACTATTAATTTAAAAACTTTTATTTATGATCCTAACTCTAATTGTCCATGTAAAAATCTTTGTAATGAGTTTTTTAAAGGTGAATTTATGGATTATGAAAAAATCATTGAATTTGGGAGAAAATGTGATATTGTTACATATGAACTTGAACATATTAATATTAATGCTTTAAAACAACTTGAAAATGAAGGTATTCGTGTATATCCAAACTCAAAATCATTAGAAACAATACAAAATAAACATACACAAAAAATATTTTTTACTAATCATAATTTACCAACATCTGAATTCTTTTTTTGTGAAAATAAAAAAATTATTTTACAACTAATTAAATCTAATAATATTCAATTACCTTGTGTTTGGAAAAAAACAAGATTTGGTTATGATGGTTTTGGTGTTTCTATTATTCGATCTATTGATGATGTAAATTTATTACCTGAGTGCGAATGTATTCTAGAAAAATATATTGAAATACAAAAAGAATTGTCTGTTATTATAGCAAGAAATAGTAATGATGAATTTGTCTCATATCCACCAGTTGAAATGATTTTTAATAATAAATCAAATCAAGTTGAATATGTTTTACAACCTGCTGAAATTTCTATTCAAAAATATGATGAAGTTAATAATCTTGCATATAATCTTACAAAACATCTTAATTATATTGGGTTACTGGCGATTGAAATGTTTTTGACAAAAGAAGGTGAAATTTTAATTAATGAATTAGCACCAAGACCTCATAATAGCGGTCATCTTACTATAGAATCTTGTGTAACTTCACAATTTGAACAACATATTAGAAGTATACTTAATTTACCACTTGGTGAGACAAATTTTATTCAACCATCTATAATGATTAACTTAGTTGGTGAAGAAGGCTATAAAGGTACTCCAAAATTTATTGGAATTGATGATATATTTAAAACTAAAAATACACATTTACATATATATGGGAAACAAGAAACTAGACCTAATAGAAAAATGGGTCATATTACAATTATAGGAAGTAATAATTTATTAGATAAAGCAAAACAATTAAAAGAAAAAATAAAAATTATTTCATAGTTTTATTATTAATAAAAAATTGAAACCTTTAAAAGATATTAATATAAAACTAATAACGAAATATAATATATCAAAATGCAAGGTATTCACGAAAAAAAAATTTTAGGTAAATTAAAATATAATTTTGATGGTCTTATTATGGATAAAATTGTTAATCAATATTTATATCCAAAAAAACCATTTCTAGATGAATTAAAAGAAATATGCAAATATTTTAAACTAATCTTTCTTCTTGATTCTCAAAATTATTATACAATCAATAAAGGATATATTATTGAATCGCTGAATAAAAACATTAACAATTCGAATACTAAAAACTATTTCAAAAATTTCCAACATTATTATATGGATTATAAGGAATGTGTTGTTAATGTTAAAAAAACATTTAAATATAATGAATTTACAAGCATTAAATCTTTAAAAGATGATATAGGTGATAAATTATATTTGTTTACTTATAATATTGATGATACTAAGCATTTACACAATATTATATTTATAGATAGCTCAATAATGATAAATTCAACACGTTCATTAATAACTAAGATGTTTGATTATTATTATATTTATAAAAATCATTATTTATCACAACGTGATTATTTATATATTTTAAATGATTTAGAATTATCATTATTTTTAGATTTAAAAGAAAATAATATTGATGGAACTGATCTATCATATGAAGATAAATTAGAAATTTTTAGAAAATTATAAAAATATTACACTAATATATATGAGTAATTGTAAAACTTTTTTTGGTGGAAAGAAAAGGGGGAGGAAAGGAAAAAATCAAAAAGCTAAGACACAAAAAAGAAAATATAATAGAAAACAAAAACAAACTAAGAGACAAACTAAGAATCAAAATCCTAAGAAAATACAAAAAAGATCATATAGAAAAAAATCAAAAACTGTAAAAAGAAATAATAATTCTACTTTTAAACAATTCCATTATCAACAACAAGAAACATTTATGAATGTAGATGGTAAAAAAGATTATTACTATTATCATAAAAAAAATAACGAAAAACCAGTATATAAACACATACAATTAAAAAATGATTCCCCTATTGTTGAATCAAATACATTACCAAAATATATGCATAATATGAAAACTTCCACATTATAATTATAATATAAAAAATAATATAAAATTAATTCTTATAATAAATTTATTATGTTTCAATTAATATTAAATTTATTATATATACTAGTATTGTCTTCTGCTGGAATAACTATTAGTGCAATTATTGTATCTAATGTATATCCATCTCAAAATAAAATAGAAAATGAAATTGTTGAGGAAAAAATAAAATTTGTTGATAAATATAAAATTCTAATTATAAATAAAAAATTTTTTAATGATAATGAATCGGATAGTGATGAAGATAGTGAAGCTGAAAGTATTGATTTATGTGATAAACCAAGTGAAGAAAGTGAATATGAAGAATTTTTTAAAGATAAATATATATCAATAAAAAATGAAACATATGGTAATATACATATGTATTGGAATCCTTCTGAAAATAAATTTTTATACTACTCACGATCAAGAGAAATTCCATATGAAATTTTAGATGTTGT
>CETH01182113.1_pt1 | contig 11293 bp, 9 predicted proteins | sample 361461 | NCBI WGS metagenome assembly CETH01 (sample SAMEA2622695, study PRJEB7988) | marine metagenome | isolation source: saline water (ENVO:00002010), including
TTAATGATACTTCATCATAAAATCTGATATGAAAATTATCTAAAGTATGATCAACTGCTGCTAAAATAGCTTCAAATAAATTAGATTTTATACGTGCTAAAATTACCTGACATTCTGGATCTCCAAATCTAACATTATATTCTATAAGTTTTGGCCCCTTACTTGTAAGCATCAAACCTGCATATAAAATCCCTTGAAAAGGAGTTCCTCTTTCATGCATTGTATTAAGTGTAGGTTTTATAATTTTATTTAAAATATATTCATTATCATTATCAGATAGATTAGGTGTAGGAGAAAATGCTCCCATTCCGCCAGTATTTGGCCCAGTATCTCCATCTCCTACTCTTTTATGATCTTGTGCATTAGTTAGAGGAATAGCAGTTAACCCATCACATAAAGCAAAATAACTTGCTTCTATACCTTCTAAATACTCTTCAATTAATACTGTTCTTCCAGCCTCACCAAAGGCTCCTTCAAATGAGTTCTCTATTGCTAAAATTGCTTCATCTTTACTTTCTGCAATTACTACTCCTTTTCCCGCTGCTAAACCATCTGCTTTAATTACAATAGGTACATCATTATCTTTTATATAATTTATAGCTTCTTCTTTATTTGTAAAAAAATCATATTTTGCAGTTGGAATATTTGCTATTTTACATATTTCTTTGGTAAATTTTTTAGACCCTTCGAGTTGTGATGCTTCTTTAGAAGGACCAAATGCCTTTATATTTACTTTTTTTAATTCATCAATAATTCCATTTACTAATGGAACTTCTGGACCAGGTATAACTAAATCAATTCCTTCTTTCAAAGCTAATGAAATAATATCTTCATTATTATTAATATTTAAATCAATACATTCAGCTTCCTCTTGAATTCCTGGGTTGCCAGGAGCACAAATTAATTTTGTGATAAGCGGTGAGTTAGCTAATGACCAACACATAGCATGTTCTCTGGCACCACTTCCTAATACTAATACTTTCATTAATAATTCCTATTTAATGTTCATAATGTTAAAGTTTATAGTAATATAACATTGTATTTTATTATTATTAAGTCTTAAATTATGAAAGTATTAAATGAACTATAATAATACTTATGAAAGCAACATAAAAGAATATACAGTTACAGAGTTAAGTAATGCCTTAAAGAAGACATTGGAAATTAATTTTGATGTGATTCATCTTAGAGGAGAGATTTCAGGCTTAACACAAGCTGCTTCAGGGCATGTTTATCTATCATTGAAAGATAAAAATAATTCTTTAATTGATGGTATTATATGGAAGGGTCAAGCAAGTAGAATTAATTTTAAATTAGAAGATGGCATGGAAGTTTTAGTAATAGGTAGGCTTTCTACTTATGCACCAAGGTCAAAGTATAATATCATTATAAATTCCATAGAGATAGCTGGAGAAGGTGCTTTATTAAAATTAATAGAGGAAAGAAGGAGATTACTTACTGAGGAAGGAATATTTAAAGAAGAGTTTAAAAAGCCCTTACCTTTTATTCCAGAGAAGATTGGAATTATAACGAGTGAGTCTGGAGCTGCTTTTGATGATATAATAATAAGGGTAAAAAAACGTTTTCCGGTAAAAATTCTTTTTTACCCAGTTTCTGTTCAGGGATCAGAAGCAGCAGAACAAATTTCAAAAGCTATTAATAATATTAACAATTTATCTAGATTAAATCAGAATATACGAGCACCTGATCTATTAATAGTTGGTAGAGGTGGAGGTAGTCTCGAAGATTTAATGGCATTTAATGAAGAAGTAGTTGTAAGAGCCATATTCAATTCTAAAATTCCTATAATATCTGCTGTGGGCCATGAGATAGATAACTCATTATCTGATTATGCTGCTGATGTAAGAGCACCTACCCCTACTGCAGCAGCAGAAATAGCCTTGCCGGATATAAATGTATTAAATCAAAATATAATCATGTTTAATAATAAAATATCTTCTTTTGTTAAAAATAATATTAATTTTAATGAAGAAAAATACAGAAATTATATTTTACCAAATTTTCTTAATATTATTGAAAATAAAATTCAATCTTTAGATATAATCAATGGTGAATTGGTTTATAAAAAAAATTATTTTATGGAATCTTCGAAAAATAAAATTTCTATGACTAAAATGGAACTCTACTCTCCTCTAAATTATTGTAAAAATCAATTACAGAATTTATTTTCTAAATCTAGATTATTGGCTTCAGTTTATAAAAACTTATTAGATAAAAAGTATTTTTTACTTACAAATAAACCTAAGTTGATTAATGAAAAATATAAAAAATTTATAAACTCTATAAAATTAAATTATACAAAGTCTTCAATAGCCTTGGAGGCTAATAATTATAATAATATTCTCGAAAAAGGTTTTGCACTAGTAAAAAATGAGAGTAATAAGCCCATAATTAGTTCAAGTAATATTACTAAAGAGACTAAAGCTACTATTCATTTTTATGATGGAAAAATTAAAGCGATATTAAAAAATGAGGAATAATAGTATTTTGGTAAGATACCTAATATTTTTTATCTATTGTATTTTTATGCTTATTTCTTCTACAACTTATGCAAAAACTATCATCAAAGGTGAAATAATAGCTGGTGGTATTATTTTAGTTAATACGTTTCCGGGAGCCAATGTAAGACTAGATGGAAAAGAGATATTAGTATCTGATCAAGGGGTTTTTATATTAGGATTCCAAAGAAAACCAAAAGAGATTCAGGTTTTACAAATAATTTATGATAATAAAATAGTAGAAGAAATTACCTTAAATGTAAAAAAAAGATCATATATTATTCAAAAAATAGATGGGATTGAAAAAGAAAAAGTCGATCCTCCACAATCATTCTTAGATAGAATTTATTTAGAACGTAAAAGTGTAAAAGAGTCTAGAAATAAAGCACTTTTCATTAAAGAGCTTTACTACAATAATGGTTTTATTATGCCCGCAAAAGGGCCTATTTCGGGGGTTTACGGAAGTCAAAGAATACTTAATGGGAAAGCTAAGAGTCCTCACTATGGAATAGATATAGCTCTACCCGAAGGTAGTAATGTTTTGGCACCTATGGATGGAGTAGTTTTATTTACCGATAAAAATTTATATTTTAGCGGAGGAACTATAATATTAGGACATGGGCAAGGCTTAACTACTTCTTATTTGCATCTTAGTAAAATATTAGTCAAAAAAGATGAAGAGATAAAAATGGGACATCTAATAGGTAAAGTGGGATCTACTGGGAGAGCTACAGGTCCTCATTTACATTGGGGAGTAGAATTAATTGGAAAAAGATTAGATCCTCAATATTTAAATGTATTCAAAAAATAAAATTACCACCTGTTATGAATCCAAAGCCATTGTGACGGGTTTTTTATTATCCATTTACTTATAATATTGTTAATTTTTTCAAGTAATATATTTAACTCTTCATTATGATTTTCATTATTCTTTTTATTATAGATAGGTTTTTCAATAATATACTTAAATTTAGCACCTTTAATTCTTTCTACATGGATAGGGACGATAGGAACAGATAGTTTAAGTGATAATTCTGCTATTGCTGTGGCAGTTTTAGCTGGATGATTTAGAAATTGTATAAGTTTTCCTTCATTAAGTTTTTGATCTGCTAATATTGCCGCATATTCATTATTACGTAAAACCTTAAATAATGTTTTTGCACCTGATGGCCCTTTAGGGGCGTAGTATGAAATACCCCGTCTTAACCATTGTATAATTTTTTCACTTATTGGATTATTTGCATGCCTATATATACTTGTGACTTTTAAATCCCTCGAAGATAAAATTAAAGGACATATCTCCCAATTTGCAATATGCGCACTAAAAAAAATAACTCCTTTTTTGGTTTTGTAAACTTCATTTAAGTAGTCTTCTCCTTCTATAATAAATCTTGGTTTGTTTTTAATTGAATTAATATTTTTTGTATCATAAGGATTAAGTTTATTTGCAAAAACAAATTCACCAATATTTCTTCCCAAGTTATCCCACATATCTCTTTTTATTTTTTTTTGACTATTAGTATCTAATTTAGGAAAAATTTTATTTATATTTTTTTTTGCTCTACTGTCAAATTTTGTTAAGGGCCCAATTAACTTAAAAATTAAAGATCCTAGTTTAGATGACAAATCTAAACCAATTATTCGGCATAGCACTATCCATAAACACAGAGTAAAAGCTTCTAATAAATAAATAATATAAATTAATAATTTTTTCATAATCTTAACATTTACTCTAAATAATAGATAATAATAGATCGTCTAAAACTTTAAAATTATTCAATTCAATTTTTATGGGAAAATAATAAATTCTGTTTTTAAAATCTTTCATAATCTTTATATGGTCTTTTTCTGTTGTGATTAATAATGAGTTTAATTCATGAGATTTTTTTAATAAATATTTTATATCCTTTTCTGAATAGTGATAGTGATCTGGAAAAGATTTAGTATATAATATTTTACAACCTATTTTTTTTAAGCTGTTATAAAATTTTTCTGGATAACCAATTCCACAGAAAGCTATGACATTTTTATTTTTAAAATTATTAATATATTTATCCTCAATTATTAAATTTGAGTGAATTATTGGTAAACTTTTATTTATAAGCTGTGATATATTATTTTTATCTTCTTCTATAATTAATGCTAAATGTGATTTATTTATAGCTTTATTTAAATTTTCTCTCATCGGACCTGCTGGAATAATTCTTCCATTACCTATCCCTTGAAAACCATTAAATACAATAATATTTAGATTAGAATAAATACTTTCATCCTGAAGTCCATCATCCAAGATAATTAAATCTGCTCCATTATTTATTGCATTATTTATACTATCAGATCTTTTTTTTCCAACCCAAGTAGGTGCAACAGCTGCACACATTAATGCTTCATCTCCAACTTCTTTATAGGTATGTATTTTAGTATTAACTTGTACACTTTTATTTACGGAACTTTTATAGCTTCTACAAATAATATGCACATTAATTTTTGAGCTAATTAATTTTTCACTTAGAGATAAAACTGTAGGAGTTTTCCCAGCACCACCAGCTACAACGTTCCCAATTTTAATAATGGGAATATCATATCTAACTGCCTTTTTCTTATTTAGAAAGCTACCTATTAACCATATAAAAGAGAAAGGAATTAAAAGTAACGAAAAGATATTTTTCTTTTTGTACCAAAATATAGGTGTTTTCAATTTGACACTCCATTATTTCATTAAATATGGCTTAAGTTTATTAATAATAACTTGAATAGAGTTATCTAACTCATTTGTTATGTTATAAGCTAAATTTGATAATTTTTTAATATTTTCTTTATTTAGATATAAATTAATTATTTCTTTATGCAGTTCTTGTATATTCATTACTTGTATCGAAGCATTATTTTTTAATAATTTATCAGATATCTCTTGATGGTTTCTGACGTCTGGACCATAAATTATGGCACATTTTTCTTTTGCTGGTTCTATTAAATTATGTCCTCCCTTATTTGAAAGTGAACCACCTATAAAACAAACATCTGCAAATTTAAAAAAACTTCCCAGTTCTCCGATAGTATCAGCTATATATATGTCAGTATTAATATCTATTTTATGATTTTCACTTCTTAATAAAGTATTAAGGTTGTTTTTTTTACTTAAATATAAAATATCTTTAGCTTTATCTGGGTGACGGGGCACTATAACAGTTATTAAATTATGAATATATTTTTTTGTTTTTTGATGTGATGTTATCGCTGCTTCAAATTCTATACTGTCATGAAGGCTAGCAAAAAGAAGAATGTTCTTAGAATTAACACTAGATAAAAATTCTGTTTCTTTATTTTTCTTCATATAAGGAGCTGGGACGAAATTTTTTAAATTTATTCCCTTAACAATATTAGTTGCCCCTAACTTTCTAAATCTCTCACCATTTATATAATCTTGAGTAATTACTATGCTGAATTTGCTAAATAAACATGATGAAAAATTATTTAACCAAAGCCACCTTTTATATGATTTTTCAGCTATTCTTCCTTGAAGTAAAACTAGAGGTATATTTTTTTTATAGCCATGATTAATTAGATTTGGCCAAATCTCAGATTCTATTAAAATAATGCAAGAAGGTTTCCAATGGTTTAAAAATATTCTAACAGAAAAAGGATGATCTATAGGACTAAATTGGTGAATAATTTTACTATTATCAATTTCTTTGATAATTGTTTGTACATGGGAAGCGCTGGTCAAGGTAACCGTAGTAATAAGAATATTATAATTTTCTTTAATTAATACTCTTATAAGAGGTATGGTTGATCGTAATTCTCCTAAACTAACGGCATTTATCCATATTAATTCTTTTTTTGGTTTTTTTATAAAAGAATAACCTACCCTTTCATTAATTCTCTTATATGTTTCTTTACCTCTTAAAATTCTATAGATAAAAATAATTGGTATAATTGGAGTAAGTATTATCCATAATATGAAGTACGATTTATTTAGGAGGACGGCTAACACTTTTTATGTCTTCCTTCTTTTAATTATAATTTTATTATAATCCTGCAACTATCATTTTATCAATCATTAAAGTAGGAGCATCTATCCCATTAATCATTTTTAAGTCTGAGGCTGGAGTAAGTGTTTTATACATATCTAAAATATTTCCTGCTATTGTCACTTCACTTACTGGATAAGCTTTTTCACCTTTATCAATCCAATAACCTGATGCCCCTCTACTGTAATCGCCAGTAACTTGACTGAAAGACATACCTAGCATCTCAGTAATATAAAAACCTTCTTTTATAGATTTTATTAAGTCTAAATTTGAAGTTTCTCCAGGCAGCATATACAAATTAGAAACACCACTATAATGACCTGTAGTTTTTAAATTTAATTGTCTGGCATACTGAGAATTTAGAATCCAAGATTTAAGTTTGCCATTTTTTACTAAATTTATTTTTTTAGTTTCTACACCTTCTCCATCAAAAGTACGAGATCTAGCACCTCTCTTTATTAGAGGTTCATCAATAATCTGAATATTTTTTTTAAATATATTTTTATTCATTTTATCCTTTAGAAAAGATGTTCCTCTTGCAATTGCTTGGCCTGATATTCCTCCAATAAATAGTGATAAAAGGCTACCGGATACACGAGGATCAAATATTACGGGAACAGAATTACTTTTAACTTTCTTAGGATTCAACCTTGATATTGCTCTTTTAGCAGCTGTCTCTCCAATATGTTTTGGTGTTTCTAAATCTTCGTAATGAACTTTTGATTTATATTCATAATCTCTTTCCATTCCAGTACCTTCACCAGCAATTACAGATATACCAGAAGAGTAATTTGTTTTATTACTTTTATTAAAAAACCCATCTGAAGTAGCGAGATAAAATGTATTTTTTGAATAAGAAGAAGATGCTCCTTCCGAATTTGTAATCTCTTTAAAACTTAAAGCGCTATTTTCTGCTTCGATTGCGTTGTTCAGTAGATCGTTATTGGTTGGAATATATTTATCGACTAAATTTAAATCTAGATTACCGTTATAAAGCATATCTTTATCTGCTAATCCACAATACTCATCTATTGGAATAGATTTTACCATATTCATCGCATTTTGAACTAATTCTTCAAGAGATCTCTCATTTAAATTAGTACTTGATAATGAGACTTTCCTTTTATTATCTATGATTTCTAGTCCTATACTACTAGATTCATTTCTCTCAACATTTTCTAATTTACCTAATCTTGCAGCAACATTTATCGAAGTATTTTCATTTGCTGATACAGTTGTGCATTCAGCTCCTAATTTTTTTGCGGTATCAAGTAGCAAATTTAGGCTTCTTTCAATTTTATTATTCATTTTTTTACTCTAATAAAATATCATTATTATATAATACCATCTCACACTTACATGTGTTCATAATATTATTGGCTCTTCGCATTCTCTCGCAGCCTTCTAAAGCAGCCTTTTTAGCAATTTTTATGTCATAAAGATTAAAGCCATAGCCAAGAGCTGTAAATATGCCTTCTTTAATAAAAGTTTTATCTATTGTTTGCCAAGGAATACAAGCAGCGCCAGATTTATTTTCATCAAGATTATCATAGTTAATTTTCCAATGATTCATGGACCTTTTAAAAATATCAACTATGTCATTTTTTGTTGGAGAGTCATCGGCATAAGCGGTAAGATTAATGTTTACACTTAGTAAATATAAGAATATTAGAAGCACTTTTATCATAAATTTGTCCTTAGTTTATAAAATGTTTGTTTATATTATATAGTCCAAGTTTGACCTTTTTCCATAATATTACTGATTTCATTTTTATGTTTATTTAACTTTTCAGTATAATATTGATCTAGTGTAGGTTTCTCAACACAGTATATAATTCCAAGTGCAACTGGCATAGAATTTTGATCCATTTGGGTTAACAAATTCGCTATAGTTTTATTTGTATAATCATGAATAAGGACTCTAGAAATATCTTTTTCGTTTAGTTCTAAATCTATAACCTCTAATCCCGAATAATCTTTATTTATAGAAAGCCCTTTTTTATTATTTTCTCCAAATAACATGGGTTCTCCATGCTCAAGATGTATTTGTTTTTCCAATGCTACTGATTTATCGGTAAAGCTTTTAAATACATCATCATTATATACTATACAATTTTGATAAATCTCAACTAAAGATGTGCCTAAGTGTTCTTGAGCTTTACTAAGAGTCGGAACAAGTTGTTTAATGGCTGTATCTACTCCTCTAGCTATAAATGTTCCCCCAGAGCTTAGTGCTAGCTCGCAAGCTGAAATAGGAGCTTCTAAAGAACCACCTGGAGTAGAAGGTGATATTGTCCCTGTCCTAGATGCTGGTGAAGCCTGTCCTTTTGTTAATCCATAAATTTCATTATTAAATAATAATACTTGGCAATTTAAGTTTTTTCTTAGTAAATGAATAAAATGATTCCCTCCTATAGATAGAGCATCTCCATCTCCAGTTATTACCCATACATCTAATTCGGGATTAGTAATTTTAATGCCTGCCGCAAAGGCGGGAGCTCTTCCGTGTATTGTGTGAAAGCCATATGTGGCCATATAATAAGGTAATCTGGAAGAACAACCAATTCCTGAGACAAAGACAGTATTTTCTTTTTTAGCTTGTTTGTCAGCTAGTGTTTTTTTAACAGCATTTAGTATTGCATAATCGCCACATCCAGGGCACCATCTTACTTCTTGATCAGAAGCATAATCTGTTGGTTTAAGTTTAGTAGGTTCTTCATTTATACTCATGCTAATTTCCAAGCTCTATAATATTTTTAAATTCATCTATTAAATGAGATACTCTAAATGGTTTTCCTGAGACTTGCGTTAGAGACTTTGCATTCGGTATAGTATCTACTTTAAGTAGATTAAATAATTGACCATCATTCATTTCTATAACAATTACTGACTTAAATTTTGAAGCTATTACTTTTAAAGAATCTGATATTGGCCATAAACAAGAAATCTGACTATGGGAAATAGTGTATCCTTTATTAGTAAGTAATTCCCGAGCTTCAGAAATCGGACCGTTAGTTGATCCCCAACCAATAACAAGTAAATCACCTTTATCTGGCCCAATTATTTCTATTTTATTAAACTCTTTTTGAATATTCTGTATTTTTTTTGCTCTTAGGTTTGTCATTTTTTGATGATTTTCCGGATCATAGCTTATATTACCGGATATAGAATCTTTTTCTAAACCACCTATTCTATGTTCCATTCCCTTAGTACCAGGTTTGACCCATTTCCTTGCCAATGTATCTGGATTTCTTTCAAATGGCATATAATTTTCATGATACTCTCCAAAAGATACAGAATTATCTTTTATTTTAGAAATATCTGGAATTAGCCATGGTTCAGATGCGTTAGTTAAGTATGCATCAGAAAGTATCATGACGGGAGTCATATATTTTATAGAGATATAAATAGCTTTTTGTGCTATTTCAAAACAATCTGAAGGACTCTTCGGCGCTAAAACAACTAATGGAGCTTCGCCGTGCCTTCCATAAATAGCTTGCATAAGGTCTGATTGCTCAGCTCTTGTTGGAAGTCCTGTAGATGGCCCTGCTCTTTGACTATTTATAATTATTAATGGCAATTCTACTGAAACAGCTAATCCTATTGCTTCAGTTTTTAATGATATGCCTGGTCCTGAGCTAGATGTAACTCCTAAACCTCCTGCATAAGAAACTCCTATAGCAGAACAACAAGCTGCTATTTCGTCCTCTGCTTGATATATACTTATTCCTTTTAACTCATAATTAGCTAAATAATGCATAATTGGAGAAGCTGGAGTAATAGGATAGGAGCATAAGGTCATATTTAATTTTGATTTTATAGCTCCTGTAGCCAAACCAAATGCTAGAGATTCAGCTCCAGTAATTGCTCTCCATTTACCCTTTTTAGGAGTTGATTTTGGAACTACTTTTCTTAATATGTCACTAGAAATTTCAGAATTTTCAGCATAAGTGTGACCTGCATTTAGCGCTGCTACATTTGCTTTAGTTAAAATACTATCTTTACCAAATTTATTTTCTAGCCAATCAACAGTTTCAGAAATTTCTTTAGTAAATAGCCAAAGTATTAAACCTAATGTCCACATATTTCTACATCTCAAACCATCCTTATTGCCAAGCCCAAATTCCTTTACTGCCTCTATCGTAAGATTAGAAATATCAGCAGATATAATTTGTAATCCTGCTAAAGAATTATTTTCCATCGGGTTTTCTTCATAGCCAGCTTTTTTAATTCCTCTATCGTTAAAACTACTACTGTCTAATATTAGCAGACCGCCCGGTAAAACCTCTTTAATATTTACCTTTAAGGCAGCTGGATTCATAGCGACTAAGATATCAGCATGATCTCCAGAACTTGCAATTAAGCCTTCTCCAAATCTTACTTGAAAAGAGGATACTCCAAAAGTGGTTCCTGCTGGAGCCCTTATTTCTGCTGGATAATCTGGAAAAGTAGCTAAACCCATTCCAGAAATAGCAGCTTCAAAGGTTAATCTACCTCCTGTGAGCTGCATTCCATCCCCAGAATCTCCTGCAAATCTGACAGTAGTAGACCAATTTTCTTCAATATTATTTTTTTCTATTTCTGAAGAATTGCCGTCCAAATGATTTCTCTTTTGTTATAATTAAGATTTATCCTAAACATTATATTATATTTAAAAATAATTATAATAAAAAAGTAAATTTTATATATTTTTGTGGCTGGGGCGCCTGGATTCGAACCAGGGATGCCGATACCAAAAACCGG
>CETH01038771.1_pt1 | contig 11284 bp, 8 predicted proteins | sample 361461 | NCBI WGS metagenome assembly CETH01 (sample SAMEA2622695, study PRJEB7988) | marine metagenome | isolation source: saline water (ENVO:00002010), including
GACGCTAATCGCCGGCTCCATGCCTTTTATCCTATGAATGTTGAGGCATGCAAAAGCGCAGCACAACGTTTCCAAGGCCCATTTCTAATCGCCGAGGGGAGGTAGCTGATAGCGAAGATTCTAGGGTGACTTGCCGTGGGAAGGTTTGTGGAAAATGGAGGTGCTTCCGCCGGCCTTGAGCCGGTTGATGTGGCTGTGGTTGGATCTGGCATTGCAGGACTATTCCTAGCAGTCAGGTGCGCTAGGAGTGGAATGAGAGTTGCAGTTGTAACGAAGAAGGGGGTTAGCACTTCGTCAACCAATTGGGCTCAGGGCGGAATAGCCGGAGTTCTGGATGTTGATGATAACGAAGCTATTGAGGCTCATGTAATGGACACCATAGAAGCGGGTGCTGGACTCTGTGATGAGACTGTGGTTCGGAGTGTCATCAAAGAGGCGGCTATGAGAATAAAGGATCTTGTTGAACACGGAGTTAGATTCGACAGGGGGGATGACGGGGCTTTTCACATGGCCATGGAAGGGGGGCACAGCGGAGCTAGAATTCTACATTCCCGGGATAGGACTGGGCGAGAGATTGAGAGGGCACTGACAGAAGTTGCCTCCTCCGAATCAGACTCTGACTTCAGGATAATGGAGGATTGGATGGCTGTTGACCTGATTCAACATTCTCACGGCAGTCCGGGAGATGGTGTTTCCGGGATCTGGTGCTTGAATCCGGAGGGAGAGGTTTGGACTCTTCCTGCAAAGGTAGTAGTTCTAGCCACAGGCGGCTCTGGGATGATGCACAAGGCAACAACGAACCCAAGCATTGCTACAGGTGATGGGGTGGCAATGGCCCACAGGGCGGGAGCCGAGATCAGAGACATGGAATTCATACAATTCCACCCGACTTCGCTCTCGGTGAGTAGTCAGAAACCATTCCTGATCAGCGAGGCGATGAGGGGGCATGGAGCCGTTCTGATGACAATTGGCGAGTATGATGAATGGAGGGGTTCTGGTTCAAATCATGACCCGAACGAGTATTCGTTCATGAGGAGATATTCCAATCTTGGTAGCCTAGGGACCAGAGACATCGTGGCCAGAGCTATTGATCACGAATTGAAGAAGAGCGGGGATCCGCATGCACTCCTTATCACGGAACACCTTGGGAAGGAGGGGTTGCAAGAGGGTTTTCCAACAATATGTGCGAGGCTGGAGGAGTTTGGCATTGAGCTCGGGGTAGACCCGATTCCTATAATTCCCGCAGCTCACTACATGGTAGGCGGAGTCAGGGTTGACAGTATGGGAAGGGCGATTGTTGACGGCTCCCCTATGCCCGGACTATTTGCCATTGGCGAGGTAGCTTGTACGGGGTTGCACGGGGCTAACCGGCTTGCCTCAAACAGCCTTCTTGAGGCTGTAGTATTCTCAGAGAGGGCCGCTGGGAGAATTATCGAAGAATGGAAAGGCGGGAATCTACGTAAGGTTCCCAAGGTCCTCCCGGGTTGGAGGAGCGATGATCTCGACACATTGGTCGAGCATTCGCCACTAAGGACGGATCTTGAAGCATTGAGGGCCACTATGACTCAAGATGTTGGAATTGTGAAGAGTGACTCGAGATTAGAAAGGGCCGAGAGGAGGCTGGACCATATCGAAAAAGAGGTTACAAGGGCTTGGAAGAGATGTAAGCCAACTCAAGATCTAGTCGAGCTTAGGAACTTGGTGATGGTCTCGAAGATGGTCGTTAGTGCGTCGAAGAATAGAAGGAAGAATGTTGGTCTACATTACAATCTTGACTTGTCCTAGTCAATGCAATTCCGATGATGATTCTATGCCCCTAACAAGTGCCATGAGCATTGAATTTCTAGGGGTAGGAATTCCTACGGACTCTCCTTTACTTACTATAGCGCCGCAAATCGATTCAATCTCTGTCTTTCGTCCTGCCATCAAATCCTGAAGCATTGAGCATCTGTTGTCAGCTGTTGAATTAACAACTTCGGATAGAGTCGCCTCGAGATCAATGTCACTCAGGTCTATGCCACATGCATGAGCTACAGAAGATGCCTCGTACATCGCTGAGATGGACTGATCCCAAAGATAAGTTGACTCCATCAGGGATCCGTTCCTCACTCCTGCGATGGAGCAAATTGGGTTTATTGCGACATTAATGAGGAGCTTGAGCCAAATGGATTTTCGAATATCATTGTCCCATTCTGGGTTCAGGGACGATTCAGCTAGGTAATTCAGTAGTCTTTGTGCGTTGCCACTTGCGGGGCCGCCGTCTAGGTAGCCCAGCCTTATCGTGCCCCTGCCGACCCAATGACTCCCCTCCTCCCCACTCCATGCTCCGTGAGTGGTTGTGCCGCCCAGGACCGAATGGTTTCCGACCCTGCTAGCGAGGATTTCTGCATGTCCCATTCCATTCTGGATGCTAATTGCGACTCCTCCGTCTCCGAGCACCTCCTCTGCAACCTGGGAGAGAACCGGGGTAGAGGTCGACTTTCCTGCTATGATTACAGCATCACATGAGTTTCTGATATGACTAGGTATGGGGCCAGATTCACTATCTATTGTGAGATATCTGCTAGGAGGAATAACATCGATAACCCCCTCTGGAGAATGGATTACTAATCCCTGATTTGACAGTTCATCGGACCTCTCGCCCCTGGAGACCGCTACTAGTTCGGCGTCTGTATCTGCCAAGCACCCTAGAATCACCGAGCCTATGGAGCCTACTCCGAGGATCGCTATTCTCATACTAATCACCTAAATTGGAACGGGCAGCGAGATTGAGTTTTATCCCATCATCATCAGTGGTGATCCAGTAGACCAGTAATGCTTGTGGGTCGCCATTTGTGGATATATTCACGTAGACGCTTGACATCGCTTCAACCTCTTGAGGCACTGAGATCTCCCAGTTATCGAAGCCGGCTGCATCACCTGTCCAATCTATTGAAATTGGCATTGAGTAGTTCTCCCTGTTGTGAATAATGAATTCCTCCCCTGCGTAAGGCAAGACGTCCGGTCCCTCGACCATTGAGAACCAAGATAGCATGTTTGTGCCCGAACAAATTGCCAGCCACCCAGGCCCACTCATCCTAATGGTCCCATTTCCAGAATGTCCCGCTGGGATGAATATCGAAGACCTATCCGATAGTTCCCTCTCCCAGTCTCCCGTTGAATTTACTTCTACGATAACATCAGTAGAGGGGCAGAATGCCGATTCCGATTCGCCGCGAGTAATCGAGAATTCATATGGGAGGCTCGAAAACGGCAACCTCCAATCTCCATCTGAGAATGAAAGTCTGAGTTGGGAATTTTCGATTGGCATGACCAGGTATTCTGGGGTCTGATTATTCCTCAAAATAGTGATTGTAGGACCCATGGCAAAGAAATCGTCCGGGGATCTTTCCTGCGCTCCTAGGGCCCCCTCATGACCCCTCATGCAAAGGTCATGGATTCCCGAGCCAAGCGAAGTCTCGTTCTCAAAATACCAGAACTGATTACCATTGGTCAGATTGATGTAGTCGTCTTCCACCACCATAATCTTGACGCAGATCCTAGGAGTTTCTGTGTCCTCCACAAGCACCCATAGGGGATCTATCGATGTTGACGCTCCTGACGGTTGGAATACTATTGAGTGCTCATCCACATGCCCATGCACGTCAATTAGAATGACAAGCCTGAATGGGTGAGGGGTAGCATCAACTTCCCTAGATAGGTTGACTGATATTCCCCCGGGAGAAGCTTGGGTAATTTCCTCAAATCTGCACACTTCCCTCTCGTCGAGGCACTCGGAATGGATCTTCCATTCACCTACAGGGTCCCCTTCTACGCGCATCTGAAGCCATCCCGAAACTGGCACTATGCCGGCTGGTTCTAGCACTAGCTCGAAGTTCGCCTGGCCATCCACGAATTCGATTTGAGAGGGCCAGTCCTCGGTAGAGAGTCCTGCGTCCCATTCAGGCATGTGGTATGCGCCGTTGATCCCCGGAAAACCTGCAACCAGAAGCAGGGACACCGCCACTATCGTCCTATTGCGGGAGATGTCTTCGAAACCCGTATTTTCATCCACTACGAACGGGTCAAGCATAGAATTTGGACTGAATCTCCTCCAAGTGGCAAGAGCGGTTAGGAATAGCCATGGGACCCATGTGTTGCTCGAGAATGCCAATACCAGCAATACAAGCGTGAATGCGAAAATATAGGTCTGCTTATCTTCGGCCAATATTTTATCGGGGCCAAAAATTGAGTGTAACAAGTGGTCTCCGGGAAACCCCGGAATTGGCATCAGCATTATCCAAGATACAATGCAAAGTCCCAACCCAGCAACACCCGTGGGGTGAAGCCATTGTAGTCTGAGGAGAAAATCGTCCCCGAGCCACGCATTAGAAATCAGATCCAAGAGTGGGTTTGCAGTAATTATCAGTGGTGATGATTCCAATCCAGGAGGGGTGCTTGGAGTCATATTCAGACCTATTAATGACAGGATAAAACCACAGAAGAATGTCACAAATGGAGCGGAGATTTCAATGTGGGCTAATGCCCTTCTGTTGGGATAGGGTATTCTGTCTGGTCGGTTCTGCGGTAGTAATCCAGCTATTCCGAAGGGCCACACAGCATCGGCGAGTGGGAATCCCAGCGGGACCATGCTCTCCAATCTGACTCCGTGTCTTTTTGCGACTAGCCTCCTAGTCTCACTAGACAGAGATGCAGCTAGAATTATTGGAAGAGAGAAGGTTAGTATGGATTGGGAAAGTACCTCAACGCCGAATTGAGTATCGGGGCTATTCCTAGAAATAAGGCCAAACCCGGCGATTGTCATGAATGAGAACATGGAAAACCAGACTGCGAATTTCTGCCACCTTGGAAAAGCTGGTGACCTGTCAGGAATCTCTGAAATGGAGAGTATCGGAGGATTTCCTATGTCTAGAACTCCAATTAGGCCCAGTGGTTCAAGGTGTTCATTTAGATCGACGAGGCATGAACCCTCGGTCTTGCCACCAATTCCTTTGACTCTCCACGAGGCCAATCCAATCTCGTCATCGCCTAGATCGAAATACCTCGAAGAAATGACCTCGGAAAGTTCCCTGTGCCCCCACGTCTCATTGTCGAGAGTTAGTCTCTCCGGGGTCGGCTGTGCCTCGCTCACGGCAGGTGCTAGAAGGGGTGTTTTTTGACCCCTCGCTCTCATAGAGAGCGAAAAGACCGTCACTTATTCTTGAATCTCTTGAGTCTGAAGGTTTCTTCCCTCTCCATCTCTTCGAGCCTCAGCTGAATGAAAGCCTGCGCCTCTTTCATCTCTGGAATCACCTTGAATTCCAAGGCATTGACCCTCCTCTTCGTTGCCTCTATCTCCTCTAGGAGCCTCTTGAGAGTGGCCTCCATCTCTGCAGCCTTGACCACCTTCTCGATGAGGAGTGAGTAAGAGTCGGCCGCCTCGTCGATGTAAGGAGAACCTCCGACCAGACCAAGTCCTCTGTCCTCCATGGATAATTTCAGATTCTCCCCATCTACCTTGGGAACGACAACACCCATTATGTTCCTCCTGGAGACGGTTACCTCTGGCCTCTTTGAGGCTGCAATGGCTGCGCTCTTTACGGATAGCCCTCCTTCTATTGAAGATGCTAGACTGATAGCCTGCAGTGCCTCTCTGTATGTTCCCACTAATTCTTCCCTAGCAGCGATCATCTCAGATAGAAGTGTCCTGAACTCATGGAACAAACCGTCTCTTTTCATCTTGAGGAGGTTATATCCACTGGACGTCTGCTTTATCCTCCTCTTTAGGTTGATTAGCTCCGACCGGGTTGGCTTGATGTCGAGAGCCATATTCATTCACCTCCTTAGCAATTATTCCTCTTCAGAGTCCTTACGATCGGTTGGATGATACTTGTCTATCCACTTCTGGTCCAGTCTGACTAGGTATTTTGTGTCGATATTGGAAAGGAGGTTCCATGCCAAATCTAGAGTTCCCTCATTTATCGAGCGGTCCTCGTCTCTACTTTGCCTTAGGAACTCGTCCTCGAAGATATCAGCGAATTTTAGCAGCTGCAGATCTCTTTCATTCAAGGCGTCCTCACCGACAATTGCGACCAGTCCCCTCAATTCCCTGCCTTGTGCATATGCAGCATATAGCTGATCGGAAACCGACTTGTGGTCCTCCCTGGTTTTCCCAGGCCCTATTCCGGCGTTCATCAGCCGGGATAGAGAAGGAAGAACGTTGATCGGCGGGTAAATCCCCTTCTGGTGAAGTTCACGGGAAATCACAATCTGCCCCTCCGTAATATACCCGGAAAGGTCGGGAATGGGGTGAGTAATATCGTCACCCGGCATCGTCAGGATTGGGAATTGGGTGATTGATCCCTTCTTCCCCTTCACAAGGCCTGCCCTTTCGTACAGCATAGCTAGGTCTGTGTACATGTATCCTGGGTAACCCCTTCTGCCGGGCACCTCCTCCCTAGCTGCCCCTATTTGCCTGAGGGATTCGCAGTAGTTGGTCATGTCAGTGTAAATTACCAGAACGTGATAGTCGTGTTCGAAGGCCAGATACTCGGCCGCAGTCAGTGCTAGTCTGGGGGTAATTAGCCTCTCGACCGCAGGGTCATCTGCAAGATTGACGAATAGAGCGGCATTCTCCAGTGCCCCGGTCCTCTCGAGATCATGAACGAAGAAGTTATACTCTTCGGCGGTAATTCCCATTGCACAGAAAACGACCACGAAATCGTCATCGCTACCAACCAGTTTTGCCTGTCTGGCTATCTGAAGAGCGATGTCATTGTGAGGTAGCCCACTCGCACTGAAGATAGGGAGTTTCTGGCCCCTGACTAGCGAGGTGCAAGCGTCTATTGCAGATATTCCAGTCTGAATGAATGATTCCGGGCTCTGCCTGGAATAGGGGTTGATTGCAGCTCCGATGATGTCCGCCATCTCATCAGCGACAATCTCGGGCCCCCCGTCCCTTGGCCTTCCAGCGCCATCGAGGATTCTGCCTATCAGTCCCTTGCTAACTGGGAGCTTGAAAACGTCCCCAAGGAACTTTACTCCTGTCTGCCTGTCTACGGATGCGGTCCCCTCGAAAACCTGCACGATAACTTGGTCATCGGATGTATCGAGAACCTGTCCGTTCTTCATTGAACCGTCACTGAGTCGAAGTTGTACGATCTCACCGAAGGAAACTGGTTCTGTCTTGTTTAGGAACACTAGTGGACCCTTTACGTCTGTTATGGTTCTGTACTCTTTTCCGCTCATGAAATCACCTCTCAGTTGGCCTCCATACTAGCAGCAATCTGCTGCCCCATTTCAGTCACCAACTCTCCTATCCTCTCGTCGTAGCCCTTCTCGAAACGGCCTCTCATTAGGTCGGTCCTAGCTGGGACGTTCACAACGTCTTCCAATTGGGCCCCTCCCGCTATGGCCTTCTTTGCTTCCTCCTGGAAAGATAGAATTGCTCTAGCCATGTGGTACTGTAGCCCCAGGTCACTGAATGTATCGACATCGTGGAAGGCATTCTGCTGAAGGAAGAACTCTCTGATCATCCTAGCTACTTCGAGCGTGAGCTGCTGGTCGACTGGTAGTGCGTCGGAACCCACTAGCTGGACAATTTCCTGTAGCTCGGCCTCGACTTGCAGTAGTGTGCTGATGTCGGTCCTTACCTCCGGGTAGTCGGATGCGATGTTGTCCCTGTACCACTGGTCTAGTGCCTGCGGGTAAAGGCTGTACGAGCTTAGCCAGTTGATTGCCGGGAAGTGCCTCTGTCTAGCGAGCCCCGCGTCTAGACCCCAGAAAACTTTGACGATTCTGAGCGTGCCTTGGCTGACAGGCTCTGAAATGTCTCCGCCAGGGGGTGAGACCGCGCCTATGACGGAAACTGAACCATCGTCGCCAGCTAGAGTCCTGACCCTACCAGCGCGCTCATAGAACTCTGCGAGCCTGCTTGAAAGGTAGGCAGGGTATCCTTCCTCGCCCGGCATTTCCTCGAGCCTCGAGGAGATCTCCCTCATGGCTTCTGCCCACCTACTGGTGGAGTCGGCCATTAGAGCCACATTGTACCCCATATCACGGAAGTACTCGGCGATTGTTATTCCTGTGTAAACGGAAGCCTCTCTAGCCGCTACAGGCATATTGGAAGTATTTGCAATCATGACTGTCCTGTTCATCAGGGGCTTGTTCGTATTTGGATCAATAAGGTGGGGGAACTCATCGAGAACCTCCGTCATCTCATTGCCCCTTTCTCCGCAGCCAATGTAAACCACGATCTGCGCGTCGGACCACTTAGCAAGTTGCTGTTGGGTGACAGTTTTTCCGGAACCGAAAGGACCCGGGATTCCCGCAGTACCGCCCTTAGCTAGGGGGAAAAGGAAGTCTAGAATCCTCTGACCTGTAATCAGTGGGACATCGGGAGCGTACTTCTGCACGAAAGGCCTGGGGGAACGGACTGGCCACTCCTGCATCATTGCTATCTCAGTCCCATCATCTAGGGTGCAAACAGGCTCTGTAATATTGAAAGTTCCAGATTTTATTTCCTTCACTTTCCCTCCCGCATTAGGAGGGACCATTACGCGATGCTCGATCGTCTCCGTTTCCTGAACCGTTCCAATTACCTGTCCGGAGCCGATCTCATCGCCCTTCTTCACGGTTGCATTGAACTCCCACTTCTTCTTCAGATCGAGGCCGTCTGCATCAACACCACGTGTGATGAAAACGCCCATCGTCTCTTCCAATTTGGGAAGTGGACGCTGTATCCCGTCGTAAATCTGGGTCAGAAGGCCCGGCCCAAGTTGCACTGACAGGGTCTGTCCAGTCCTGACCACGGGCTCCCCTGGCTTGATTCCAGAAGTCTCCTCGTAAACCTGTATGACAGATTGATCCCCGTGCAGCTCGATGACCTCACCCATGAGGCCCTCATGGCCAACACGCACAACCTCATACATTCTAGGTGCTATTCCAATTGCTGTTACTACTGGCCCGGAAATCCGGTAAATTACTCCATTCTCTTTGCTCATCTTTTTCACTTCCATTATTCTTGATTTTTTTACTTCCAGAGGTCCACTCCTAGAGCTGACTTGATTGACTCGCGGAGGGTGTGGTCCTCCTCCGTCCCTATTCCCAAAACTGTGGGGGTGACGCTCTCAGCAATCTGCACACGCAGCCTTTCCGGGAGCATTATGAGGTCTGAGTTGTCTATCACGACAACCCCTATCTCGGTCTGATTTAGGAGAGTGCGGATTATCTCGGCCATCTCCTCATGGTCACTTGTGTTGTGGAGGTTCTTCACCCCCGCCAACTGGAAACCAAGGGTGAATTCAAGCGGCCCTACAACTGCTATCTCCATAATTTCACCTCAGTAATCCAAATGCGCCTCTATTACCTCATCCGGGAGGCCTACTGACTTACCGCGCACGAGTAGTCGTAGATTTCTAACTTCGAGTGCCTTGCACTCAATGTAATGTATCACAGGGAAAGGCGAAACCGGGCTTAGATGCGAGAATCTCTTCAGCATCGCGTGCCTTTGATGTGACATCAGTTCTGCGTATGGATCCAGAGAACCAAGGGACTTGGAGGCTGACATAGCCTCTTCGAAGCCCGAATCGTCGAAGGAACCGCTCCTCCTGAGCGACTCTATTAGCTCCTCATCTGTATCGGCCTGAGTGGCCTGTCTCATAGTGGCGGGATCTATCCTTCCGCCCGGGATAACGATGGAGGATCGTTTCTCCTGGGACATCTCTTGACGGATCCCACGGAACTGGTTTATCACATTCCTATGGTCTATCTCCATTCTCAAATATTTGAGTAGCCTCGGGCTACCATCTCTTCCCTTCACTGCTTTCAGGGCGTCTGAGAAGTATTGCATGTCGAGAGCGTTCTCAAGGTCTTCGAGGGTAGGCTCGCCCTCCATTCTGGAGAGTGCCCGGCCCCAAGAAGTACCGGACATGGCATCAACGGCCTCCTGAAGGCCCTCAGTCGTCCTAACGATTTGCAGCCAGGGTGCATTTCGTGGGTTCTCAGATGGGAGAATCTGTGTTTCGATTAGCTCATCCGAAGCGCCGCCATTAATCGCTCTGAGAACTGTCTTTGCCTTCTCGTAGTCGAATCTCTCGACATATATGGCGACTAGTGCCCTGAGATGCCCCTGACAGAAGCGCATAACTTGAGAGAGGTCATTATCCATATTGTGGAACAATGCTGCCTCAACGGCGTCCGCGCCACTCATTCTTGATGCGTAAAGGTCCATTTCGGACCTATACCCAAGCTCCCCTATGCTCACTCCAATTGATTCTGGGCCCTGTTGCAGAAGTTGGCGCATTCTCGTCGTATCAATCAATGCAGCCTTTCGAGCCTTGGCTCGCGCTGATGCATTGTAGAGATTCGAACGACCATTTGCCATACTTGCCATCAAATCGCCTCATTTACTCTCCAAAAAGTGCTACGTTGACCGCTCCGAGACTAGCCTTCCAGGCTTCCTCCAAGCGACTATCAAAGCGATAATCTAGGACCATTGATCCGTCCTTCGACTCCAGTACGAAGCCTCCGAGCCCCTCAATGTCCTCGCCCAAGGAAAACTTGGATGAAGATAGGGCCTTCCGATCCGTGGAGACTGGCCTCAGAACCATGTCTGAATCAGCTCCATCGGCCTCCTCAAGGAGACTTGCTATCATTTCTGAACGTCCCTTGAAGTCGGGCGACCCGACTTGTTTCATGACTGACATCCATGTCAGATCTAATTCCTCCCTTCTGGCGATTAGCGCTCTCTTCTGATTGGCCTGCCTTGCCGATGCTACTACCTCAACTGAAAGCTGCTCACTATCGCGTGATGCTCGCATCTCGGCCTCAGAAGCAGCTGTGGCAGCCTGTTCCCTGGCATCGTCCTCGATGCGCTTGGCCTCGGCCTTGGCAGCGTCGATGATTGACTTAGCTTCGGCCTTCGCCTGACTGGCGATTTCGGCCGCTAAAGCGTCTAGTGTCATCTTCTAACCTCTCGTCAATAATTCGTCTTTCCGGTTCTTGCAACCCGCCTAGAGCAGGAACAGTGCAAGGAATCCGAACAGTACGATGGTCTCAGGTAGAGCTGTGAAGATCAGGCCAGTAACGAACTTACCGGGGTCTTCAGCGATCATTCCAACCGCTGCTGCTCCGATGGGTCCCTGGCTTAATCCAGTTCCAACGCCTGCTAGTCCGAGTGCTATTCCAGCTCCCAGCTTAGCTGCGTCCCAGTCGTAGGACGCGGCGGTCGATGCCTCCTGGGCCGAAACCACCGATGCAATCATTGCAAACGAGGTCAGGACCATTAGGGCGCTCATTCCTTTCA
>CETH01010290.1_pt1 | contig 11271 bp, 4 predicted proteins | sample 361461 | NCBI WGS metagenome assembly CETH01 (sample SAMEA2622695, study PRJEB7988) | marine metagenome | isolation source: saline water (ENVO:00002010), including
AAATAGACGAGATACGGAACTACCCTCGGGAGACCGTGAAGATTGAGGGAGTGCTTACTGGCTATGTGCGCGACCCGTATGGCGAGGGTGCTGACAGAATAGATTTGCAAGTCCAAGAGATCGGTGGGCACTCTGTTGCTAAGATACGCTGGAATGTGGACTGGACCAATGAAGTGCCTCCGATTGGAACTGTGATTATTGTAGAAGGAGAAGTATCCGAATGGAATGGTAGAATCTGGCTACAATCAAATGGATACGGTGCGATAGTTGCAAGAGACGAGGTCATAGAGTTCACGGAGACCAAATTGGTTGAAGTCGGCAGAGATCCCGAATCATTTGCAAATCAATCCCTCACGATTGATGGTTGGTTGAGTGAGTCACTTGCTCCTGATGTTACTTACCATTCTCTTTACATGATGGATAATCAGGCCTACGGGGGTGCCGACCACCTCCTATACATGCAAGTCGAAGGTCGTGTGATGGAATGGGTCGAGGCAGGAAGTCATATTCGAGCCAGTGGTTGGTTACAGTTTGATGAGCGTTCATATCGCTGGAGGTTACTTGTCCAGGCAACCGAGATTGAGGTTCTCTCTCAGGGAGAGGCAGTTTATCTGGACTGGGAGACGGAGCCATACACTCTGACCTATGAGGTAGGAAAGCTAGTCGTAATTGACGGCACTATTGCCAATGATGGTGAGGACTGGTGGATTGAGGGCGACTCGCCTACCGACAGGTTATGCTTTCTACCCTCTCCAGAAGATATCGATGGCAACATTACTGGCCAGAGTGGTGACTGGGGGGGAAGGCTGGCATGGTCTACCGACAAGGCTGAGGTCTGCTTGGATAGAGGATATTCCGAGTCTCTTCAGTATCCTGCTGGCCAATTCGGAGATGATGTCGTAGCACTGGAGGATGTCGCTGAGAATCCATTTGATTATGTAGGCAACAGTTACCAATTTGAGGGCTGGATTACAGATCCGATTTCACCTGACTACGACAAAGGATATGTCGGAGATGGGGAAGGGTACTACGACCGAGACACCAAGTTGAGGCTGTACTTGATTGGTGAGCACTCAGAGTGGATTGAACCCGGCCAAGAGATTCGGTTCAATGCCACCGTGCTTTGGTCTGTAGCTGACGGTAGAGTAGTGCTTGAGGCACGCTCATGGCTTCTTGGAGAAGTTCCAGAGCCAATCGTCCTGAATTGGGGTGATGGATACAACTCATGGAGATGGAACATAGGATGGAAGGTCCAGATTACTGGAGAAGCTTTGATGGATGAAGATGGTAATCAATGGATTGAACGCTCTGGAAGTGAAGAGAGTGTTTGTCTGCTCGGTGACGGTACAGAATCCAGCCAGCAGATGCAGATTGGTGAACCAATAGACTGGGTTGGGCGTTTGACGATGATTGAGGACTCAATTGGGAACTCCGCGCAATTCTGCATTGATATTCGCCCCTAGGTGTTTGTATGGACGGTGTGCTGCTGGATTTCAGTTGGCTGATAGCATCATACATATTCGGTATCATGTTAGGCTGTCTAACCGGATTGATTCCAGGATTTCACGTTAACAATGTCGCCCTAATTGCACTCAGTCTTTCCCCGATTGCTGTAGCCATAGGAATTCCGCTCGATGCCGTTGCTGGAATCATTGTCGCCTGCGGTACCGTTCATACTTTCCTGAATTATATCCCAAGCGCATTGGTCGGAGCCCCTGATGACAACATGGCTCTGGCCTTGTTACCTGGGCACAGGATGTTAATTTCGGGCCAAGCGGCGCAAGGAGTTGCATACTCAGCGAGAGGTTCACAAATGGGGATGCTAATGTCCATTCCTCTGCTAATTGTGGCAAGGCTACTCTTTGGAGAGGATCCTGGCTTAGGTCTATACGAATCCAGTCGCGAGGTTCTGCCATGGCTACTGCTAACGATTTCCATCTTCCTGATTATGACTGAGACTACTCGTCTGTCATGGCCAGAGTGGAGTCAGCGCTTGACTAGTAAGTTGGTAATCCCTCTCCCGCGTAAAATAGAGTTTAATATTCCAATTTGGAAGTTCAGGTTACATCGTAAGTGGGAGAACCTAGACTTACGCCTAGGAGATAGTTCGAGAACTGCGGGTATACTTGCTGCGACTTTCTTCTTCTTACTGACTGGATTCTATGGCTGGGCAGTATTCGAGTTACCAGGCAGATCCCCCATAGGTATGCCTTCAGCAACTTTGCTCTTTCCCGGCCTAGCGGGACTATTCGGAATTGCCAACTTAATTGACATCTATGTTACAACCTCAGAGATCCCCCCTCAAGAGCCGAATTGGGAATTACCGCCAATGAAGCCTCTTGCTGTGCCTACTTTCCTATCTGCAATAGTCTCCTCAGTAATGGCGATTCTGCCCGGTATGACTGCAGCCCAAGCTACAGTAGTAGTGATGAGCATGCGGAACTTCTGGGGAAGGTTGACTGATCCGAACTACATACCTGCAGATTTCGAGCATGGAACTCAGCCGGGGTTTGTACCCAATGCAAACGCTACTGACATTGAGGGGCTTGATGACCTATCAGAGGAAGAGCGAGAGATGTTTGAAGAAGTATTATCCGAGGCAGGAGTGAGTCCTGACCTTGACCTAGGAGCGCAGAATCAACAGCAGGATCTAGAAATAATTGCTATCCTCTCCTCTGTCAACACCGCTGTAACAGTAATGGTTCTGGGATTCCTGTACATGGTTGGAAGACCTAGGTCGGGTGCCGCCCTAGCCCTGAACATGATGTATCCCATCGACATGTGGAACGCAGTCGAACCTCCAGCAGACTTTGTCCGGCTCCTCGGCATCACAATAGCCTCGGGGCTATTCGCGGTTCCAGTAATGATTAAGGTAGGAAAAGGGATGTTGAAATTGCATGAATTGGTCCCTCTCCGAACTGTAGTAATTACGGTTACATCATTCATCACCGTACTGGTTTGGCTATCTACTGGCTGGATTGGTGTTGGCGTCCTAATCATTGGAACTGCAATGGGATTAATGCCCCCTAGGATTGGGATCAGGCGCAGTCATGCAATGGGCATTATTCTAGTTCCAATTATGTTGTATACATTCGCCAGAACATTCGATGGATTCGGATTTATCTGAGGTTTTTGATACTGCAACGCTTATTCGTCCAACCGCTCTGACGGCGTCAGGTGCGATAGCATGGACAGCAAGAAAACAGCATTGATAGTTGGAGCATTACTCCTAACGGTGAACATAGGAATCGGAGTTACTGGAGTCGTTGATGGAATAATCAAGGGCACAGTTTCTGACATGGTTGCTACAGGATACGACGGTTTGGATGAAGATGGGAATCAGAATTACTCTGTGGACTATGACGATGATTGGCATGTATCAACTGCCGAGAGAGTTTACTTCGCTAATTCAGTAACCGATGCTTCGGCTTTAGAGTCGGATAATCCTGATGATGGGCTGACTATGATGGGTCCATTCATTTACGAGGTAACAACGACTAGAGAGATTATCGAGTTCAACTATGATGCGAACACAATGACTTACTCTGAATACGATGTTTTTGAATGGTGTGAGACTTGTACTTGGAATGACTCTGACGGCGTAGAACATGCCTCTGTATCTGGTGACACAGAGGTAACTCAGGTCAACATTCTTTGGAATACACAGAGAATAGGCGGTATGGGCGGTGCCTCTGGAGGTGTCTTCTATGGTGAAACATTTGCTAAGGCAATGTTCGCGGCTGGCATGATTGAGTTTGACCTTGCTAACAGAGCTCCTAGTATTTGGGCTGCTGAGGATATCGATAGTATGGTTGGAGACTTTTCTTTAGGACTACAGGCAATGGGAATGGATTCGGTAAATGCCTCAATTTTGGCTCCTTCCGGAGTTCTTTCAGGAGCGTATGTTGCAGCTACCGGCGGAGGAAGCCAGGAGGACATTCTCAATAATACCGAGCATTTCTTCGCTTACACTGATCAAATTCTGTACGATGCAGAAGATTCTTCAACTGGATCCTGTATTGCTTTGACTTGTGAACTAGGGCCCGTTCTTGTAACTGGCATGGGTGCTCCAGACGGAGGAGTGGTTACTCAAACTCGAGCTGCACTATATGGATACGGAGATGCTTCAACAGAGCAAATGGCTGTAATTGATCTGGGTGTTTACGCACTGGCTGCAAATACATTCGTTGCTCACGGTGGAGGCGCTGAAATAAACGAAGAAACTCCGCAACTAAAGGAGAGATTCAATGAGGTTAGTGGAGTTATGATTAATGATCCAGCGGTCTTGAATAATCTTCTATTCAACGAAAGTGTTGGAATGCTTGGGTCCTTCGAAATTGAAGGAATTCCACTTCCCGGCATGGTAGTTGGACTACTTCTCCCATTACAGTCTGGTGCCTATTTTGATGCAATGATAACCTACGGAATTGGCCTCCTGGCCATCGGTGCCCTGGCAGATTATGTCGAGCCGTGGGTCGGCCTTGGTGTTACTGGCCCGCCCCGGGAATTCGAGATGATTCTGGGCGGTGGACAGGGATGGATGAACTCTGATGACTGGTGGCATACGGCATTCGGTGCTGCAGACCCTCTGACTGGAGAATACATTCCAATTGGACTGAACAGGGAATCTTTTGCAGGCAAGGCTGATCTAACTATGGAGAAGTCAGAATTCATCCTCAACGACCCCGTGATTGGCCTGAAGTCTTCATTCCCCTCCGCATTCATGTATGGAGAACTGTCGGGAATGACGCTTCCTGATGCTGAAGGTAACCAGTATGTTTGGGATGATGCCTATGTTGCATCTCTATACGGGATTTCTGAGGATGCGGCGAATGCACTAAGGAACTGGGTGAATAATTTCTACTTCGATACTGTAATGCCTGTTTTATTGAACTTCGTTACTGGAAACGAGCCGTTCGTAACTCAGCCAGTCAGTCACTGGCTATATGGCTGGAATGATGCAGTAAACACATACTTCGGCTTCTTCCCATGGGTCAGCCTTGAGACCAATGACACTTACTATGGATCGATTTCAGAAGAGCACCCTGAGGGCGTGTCAACTGGTGATCGATCTGTCTACATGATGAGCACAGCCGGAGATAATGTCGGACAGCGCCTATCCCAGGGATACATCAACTCAGATGGTAACGGCCTTTGCGACTACGACTACGATGCAGATGGTAACTTCCTAGGGTACGACTTGGAGTGCGAGGCTGGTCAGATATACGGGATGACTGAGCATCTACCTTGGAGGGCCCCACACCGCGAGGACGCTGCAATGGGATTGCTTTCGGACCATATTGGAAATGATGATACTGTGGTTGCAGGCACTGTAGGGGGTATTGCCGACGCTGAGAACTCATTCAATGTGAACTTGATTGGATATGCAATTGCCCAGTCCGAGGTTGGAGAAGAGATCACCTACAAGGGAATCGATATGGTAGAGCATACAGTAACTCTAGATCCGGCCAACACCCAGATTCAGGGCAAGTTGATTGGTTCTGCGACCTTTGTGGATGTTATGCCTGGTGCTCTGCCAGTCTACCTAGGTGCGAACATCGATATGAAGGTCGAGCCAATTACCAACGCTCCGATGTATGGTAAGGTGACCGCTACCTTCTTCCTAGATCTAAGAGGTCCTGGTTCGATGAATCCTGACTTCGATTCTAATGATGTTGTACCAGTGTTTGAGATTCACTCCTTTAGTGAAATCCCTGACGACTCCGCGGAAGATTATCGAGCAAGTGTGAGCGATAACCTAGGGCCAATGGGATGGACTAACTTCGGTGGTGATGCGGGCGCGCCTCTATCTTATGTGCACATGGTTATCGCTCTGTTGTATGTGGTCGGAATTGGACTTGTAGTGTTTGGTTTGATGGGTTCCAATAGCCCTGAAGACGAAGAGTAGCGAGGTACCAGCCGGCAAAGCCGGCTGCGGGCACGCGTGCACGAAGGGTTGAATCCCGATTAGTGGCGCCATCATGCCATGCAAGAGCTTGGGAGAGGTGTCGTCTCGGCCCTCTGTCTGGCCTTGCTCTTGCTGATGTCACTGTATCCTGTAGTTGAGTCTGGGCTACATGAGTCTCAAACAGATCATGCTGTGAGCCGATCTACAGCATGCTCAGAAGTTTGCATCAATGAGTTGATGCCAAATGCTGAGGGTTCTGATCAGGGGATTTTTCCGAACGGAGAATGGGTAGAACTGTACAATTCTGGTGCTGCTGGTATGAATTTGCAGAACTGGACTCTCGAAGATATTGGAGGTTGGGTTCATCCCATTGATTCTGCAACATGGGTCGGATTCTCAGAGCTAGAGGAGTCTTATGTTATCCCTGCAGGCAGTTACGCTGTAATCGCAGAGAATGAAATTGGAACGCTAAGACTCAACAATGGCGGAGAGACTCTGTACCTCAAGGACGCCAATGGAGAAACTGTCCACACAGTTACTACTGGTGAGGCGACTGATGGAGTGTCAAAGATTTCCAGTGAGAATTCTTCAGCGGATTGGGTTGACTCAGAGGAATCCACTCCTGGTGTAGAGAACTCAGAAGGAGGAGATGGAGGGGGCGGTAATGAAAACCCTACAGTAGAGCCTTCGGAGTGGAACGGAAAATATGATGTGAAGTTCACACGAATCATGCCAGCAGAAGTTCCGGACAGAGATAATGACTGGTTCGAGCTTACAAATACCGGGGACGAGCCTGTGAGTCTTGCGGGCTGGACAATTGAGAGAATTCGTTCTACCACTCCTTGGATTTCAACATTTAATGACATTGAAATCGATGCTGGACAGACATTAGTACTGACCGAAAACCCAGCAAATTTACTTGCCGATGGGGGAATCAATGCTCTGGATGGAAACATCGTCCTCAACAACATGCCTTGGTTAGTCGATTCGGGCAGTGCATTGCAACTCAAGTCCCCCAATGGTACAGTAGTCGATGCTATTGCATTCGGCGGAGGGATCGCGGAGATAGATGGCTGGCTGGGTGCAGCAGTTTCGGTCCCAGGAGATGGAACCCCGGGCCTTATACTGATGAGAGGCACAGGATGTGGAGACTACCCTGATACCGATACTGGCGCTGACTGGGAGCAACGATGGATTAGAATTGGAGCCTCGACTTTCTGTGATGGAGGTTACTTCACAACTGAGGTAGATTCTTTGGTATCTGCCTCAATTGGTCCAGATTCGGGATTCAACGATTTGAAGCAGTGGATTGATGCTGCTGAGGATTCGATTCATTTGCATATCTATCAGTTCATGAGCCCCGATTTAACTCACGCGCTACTCGATGCGATAGAAGAGGGTGTCGAGGTCACAATTTTACTGGAAGAAGGAATTCTTGACGGGAGTAGCACCATCAACAAACAGAGAGGACATGCTCAGACACTACATGATGCAGGTGCTACTGTGTTATGGATGGAAGATCCAACACAAATTAGCTCGCCCTATGCATACATCCACAGCAAGATTGCTGTAAGAGATTCCGAGAGCGTGTGGATATCTTCAGGCAACTGGAAGGACTCCAGTGTACCTCCGGATGGAATTGGCAACCGTGAGTGGTCAGTGATACTGAACTCACAGGTAGCAGCCGAACTAGTGCTCTCAAGAATGGCATGGGATGAGAACTCTCAGCACTTGCATATCTCTCCCCACTCATCTTGGCACGCCCCCACATTTGACTGGACCATGGATAGTCCTTGGCACGATGATGAATTTACCCCAATAGAGTACCATTCAGGCCCATTTGATGCCCAGCTGATTACTTGTCCTGACGACTGTGTTACGGGAATTGTATCGATGATTGAATCCGCCGAACAATCAATCGAGCTTTCGGTTCAATATCTCGATTTGGACTGGTACTGGGGATTTGGCGATAATCCGATTATCGCTGCTTTGCATCAGGCTGCACAAAGAGGTGTCGAAATTCGCCTGATGTTAAATGGATTCTATGCCGAGTGGGACGATGAGATTCGTGACGCAATAAACATGTTCAACACCGACTGGAATGCGACCGAGGGGCTTGATGTTACTGCGCGGCTGATGGCCTACTCAGACACCATAGTGAAGCTTCACAATAAGGGAGCGATAATCGATGGATCTAGTGTCCTAATCGGAAGTATGAACTGGGGATCAAGTGCTGCATTGAGAAACCGAGAGATGGGTGTGTTGATTCATCATGAGGGTTTGGCGGAGGACTACTCTGCTTCATTCGAAGATGACTGGAATAGGTTGGACCCAACAACTGATTCAGATGGTGATTTGTTGCCAGATCAGTGGGAATTGGAGTACGGCCTCAACCGACATTCTGCTGCTATCCTAGGAACTGCACTGAGTGAGCAGTCTCTAGATCCCGATCAGGATGGACTAAACAATCTCGAGGAGTATCAACTTGGTGGTGACCCATTGTCCAGCGATACTGATGGAGACTGCATTCCTGATGGAGAGGAATCGGCCTTTGCAACCAGCGTAATGCGTCAGCCTGTAATTGCAATGAACTCGGGCGATGTCGATGAAAATGGCATTCCCGATGGTGAGCAGTATGGTTGCGAGCAAGGCTCAAACAACAACGGCAGTAGTAGCGAAGAGGAAGAAGAATCTGAGGAAGAAGAAGAATCCGATGAAGAAGAAGATTCTGGATTATTCAATATCAGAGAAGATCCACTGTCTAGACCTGGGGCCTCATTCTTGTTCTGGCTTATGGCATTCTCTGCTTTCTGCTTAGCTGCTGCAGCAGCTTCAATGTACATCCAACCGAGAAGAGGTACTGATGAAGTTCTAATCGATGATGCAGGGTATCGGTTTGATGATACTGACTCTGGAAAGGCAATTCTGACGGGCACCAGTTTCGATGATTCTGCGGAGGATGTTCGTGCTCGAACTGAGGGCAGGGATGATGGTCAGCACGGGGCAATCAAGTTAGATGGATTTGGTTTTGATAATGACACTAGGGATCAAGTCCAGTGGATGCTTGAGCAAGGGCGCACAATGGAAGAGATTCGAGTTGAATTGGACGAGGAGGAGTGATGTCAGAGAACATCCACGACCTCGTCGAGGGAGTGGTTGACGGTTCTATCTCAGATACTGAATTAATTTCTTGGCTAAAAATAGTACATAGTGAAGGGATCAGCAAAACAGATACAATCGCTCTGACCGAAGCAATGAGGGACTCTGGTGAGACTCTGTCTTGGGGTTCGGCATTCTCGAAACTTGTTGTTGACAAACACTCGACCGGAGGAGTAGGGGACAAAGTCTCGCTTATTCTCGCCCCGGCTCTGGCCGCTTGCGGCCTGAAGGTTCCTATGATTTCGGGTCGCGGACTCGGGCACACCGGAGGTACACTAGACAAACTAGAGAGTATACCTGGATTCAGTGTAGAGTCAGATTCGGAAAAGATACAGGCACAGGTACTAGATATTGGCTTGGCAATGGTCGGACAGACTGAGAGACTAGTCCCGGCCGACCGTAGAATGTATGCCCTCAGAGATGTAACAGGTACTATCGACTCAATCCCTCTCATCACATCCTCAATCATCTCAAAGAAGGCAGCAGAAGGACTCTCTGCCCTAGTTCTGGATGTCAAATTCGGACGTGCAGCATTCATGGTTGAACTGGATAAGGCCAGAGATTTGGCCGAATCTATGGTTGCTGCATCCAAGGGCATGGGGATTACTACCAATGCAGTACTATCCTCGATGGATGCTCCGTTGGGCTGTGCCATTGGCAACTCACTTGAGGTGTTAGAGAGTGTGGAGACTCTTTGCGGCAATGGCCCGTCCGATTTAGAGGAACTAGTATGCATTCAGGGAGGACTGCTGCTGCATTCAACAGGCTTAGCAGAAGATCGCGATACTGGGGCCCTGATGATTCATGACTCATTGCATGATGGTTCGGCCCTAGAGTGTTTTAGAAAGATGGTTGAAGCCCAAGGAGGAGATATTTCCATCCTGGACAGTGATTCCTCGCTAATGGCTGGATTGGGTTTGATTGATACTCAATTGAATGCTACCAGTCTTTGCGTGTCAGCGAGTGGTTGGGTACATGATATCGATGCCCTGTCTATAGCACTGGCATGCCAACGAATGGGAGCGGGGAGATTAGAACTTGGGGATTCGATAGATCGTGCTGTAGGTGCGATTCTGGAGGTGCAAATCGGAGATAGGATTCAGAATGGAGATCCTTGGATAACCCTCTATCACAGAAACGAGATTGAAAGAGAAACTATCGAGAATCTCATCGATTCAATTGCACTCATTGATGAGGAGTTCCAGCAATTAAGCAGGATTCACGAGGTGATAGATTGAGACTATCTCATATTGACAGGATTAGAGCTATTGCCGTACTCTGTATGGTGGAAGTACATACCGCTGCGATAGTACCCCCTAGAGGCATGTCTGTTGGCGACCCTGCTGCCTTTGTTGCCGCGGCCTTCGGAGGGATGGCTGCTCCAATGTTTGTGATGATCTCTGGATGGGGCATTCACATGAGTGCATCTAGGAGAGTTGTTCAGGGCCCAATGGATATCTCAGGTTGGATTAGTTGGCTGATGCCCAGAGTGGTTCTGCTGACTATCTGTCAACTTCTAGTCAATGTCCTACTCAATGTAGAGAGAGGAGGTAGGTTCCAGTGGCACACTCCCGGGGTGCTGACTCTGTTGGCCATTGCTGCCTTGCTGGCTCCAGTATTGGTCAAACTGAGTATGCGAGCGAGGGCAGTGCTGATGCTACTAATGGTAGCTTCTCCAATAGTTCTCGGTGATGCGGCTGGATCCGACTGGACTTGGTGGGAGAGGGTGGCGTCGGACGGTACTTCGGAATGGGTTGCCAGGTTGCTCTGGAATGGCACCTACCCTGCTGTTCCTTGGTTGTTCTTTGTACTTCTAGGAACTCTCGTCTACGACCTGTCAGAGAATCCTAGCATGAGAGAGCGTAACATCGCAATGGGATTAGCAGCGACTACAATCACCATAGTAATCGCTGTAATAGAAAATATCCCATGGGCACTAACTGAAGGAGATGCTGTGTTGACCTTCTTCCCCGCCAGTACTGCGTTCCTAGTGGTTTCAGGTACATTTGCACTACTGGCGCATAGGATATTGGAAGGTAATGAAAGCAGTGGTGGAGGGCCATGGAAAGGAGATAGTCTGTCCTTCCTTGAGCCCCTAGGTAAAATAACCCTGAGCGTTTATGTGGCTCATTTCGCAGTATTGGGAGTCGTGGCGTCGGCTATGCAGGGAGAGCCACGGCTGGAATTGTTTCCTGCATTCGTCG
>CETH01184429.1_pt1 | contig 11266 bp, 6 predicted proteins | sample 361461 | NCBI WGS metagenome assembly CETH01 (sample SAMEA2622695, study PRJEB7988) | marine metagenome | isolation source: saline water (ENVO:00002010), including
TAAAGTATTTAATTGAAGCTGCTCCAAGTATAAATAGAGATAATAGAGTAATTAATGTTGAGATAGAAGTGTTTATTGATCTTGTTAATGTTTCATTTAGGGCTGCATTTGAAACGTCTTCTAATGTTTCTGATTTTTTAATTTTCAATAGATTTTCTCTGATTCTATCAAATACTACAATTGTATCATGCACAGAGAATCCTAGGATTGTTAATAATGCAGTAATGAAAAGAATATCAATTTCTATTCCAAATAAAGAGAATATTCCAAGTGTAATAACTACGTCGTGAACTAAGGCAACTATAGCAGCTAGACCAAATTTAAATGGGTTGTATTCTTGTGGTATTTCTCTGAATGAAATTGCGATATATAGAATTATAGCTAATAGCGCAATTGTTAATGATATAAAGGCTTTATTGGCTAATGTTTTCGATACACTTGCACCCACATTTTCAAATCTAGTTTCTGTTATTTCTTGTTCGATTTCTTGGCTTAATCCGTTTTTAAATTTTTGATGTGTTATTTCATCAATATAATCTAATTTTATTTGATATGAGTTTTCTCCAGAAGTATTAACAGATCCTTTTAATAGATTTTGTTCTTCTGAAAATTCGTTTACGTATGATTTTATAACATCTTCTTTAACTTCGGTTTCTGTTTGAATTTCTATTAAGGTTCCACCTTTAAAATCGATCCCTAGTTTTAGTCCATTGGTTGCAAAGCTAACCAAGGCAATTAAAATTAATACTCCAGATAAGATACTTGTTTTATTAAAGTTTTGAATGAAGTTAAAATTGAATTTTTTAATTTTTTTACTTCCAAAATCGTTTGTTGTTTTAGTTGCTTTATATGTAATTAATTTTCTTGTAATTACTACTGCTGAGAACATTGAGATTAATATCCCTGCCGATAATGTTAATGCAAAACCTTTAATGATTGATGTACCAAAGTAGTATAGAATCCCGCAAGTGATTAATGATGAGTAGTTTGAGTCTCTAATTGAAGACCAAGCTCTTTGAAACCCTTTTTCTATTGCTTTAAGATTATTTTTTTCGTTTTGCATTTCTTCTTTAATTCTTTCGAAAATAAGTACGTTTGCATCCACTGCCATACCAATAGAAAGAACGATACCTGCAATACCTGCTAAAGTTAAAGTAACTGATACTGATAATAAATATGTTAAGAAAAATAAACTAAAGGTAGCTACTAATATAGAGAAGAATTTTTCAAAGAATTTTTCTTTTGAGTCTAAGACTTTTTTGAAGAGTACTCCGTAGATTACAAATGCGATTATTAAGGCCACTAGCGTATGTAGGTTTACTTTAATTAAAAATAATAATAATGAAGCATATGATAAAAGAGCAATATTAGCTTTGAAACCAGCTTTTGAATATAAGAACATCATATATCCAATAAGAATAACTAGACCAACTAATGCTGCTTGTAATGATGTATCTAAAGCTAATTTACCTAGATTTGGTCCAATTGTGTATTGTCCAACTAAGTTAATTGGAGCTGGAATAGCACCAGTATTCAAATTAGTTGTAAGTTCTTGTGCTGATTCTTGAGTAAAGTTAGGATTTGTTATTTGAGCAGTTCCTCCAACAATTTTTTGTTGTACAACTGGAGCTGAAATTTCTTCTCCTCCAACAAAAATTGCTACTTGTTTTTGGATATTTCTTTCCGTTATTTCTGCAAATAATTCTCCACCTTCTGGTGTAAATTCTATTTGTACAAACGGTTTTCCATATTGATCAAAAGCTGTAGCTGCTCTTTTAAAGTATTGACCATTTAACTTCGTATCTTTCCAAGGGTTTGGAGTTGTTGAAAATACTAATAGTTCATATTTATATTGATTTTCAGAAACTATATTTTCTGTTTTTTCTTTAATTTCTCCAAATTCATAAACTTCAACTCCATTAGATGTTTCTAGAATTTCAATACTACCTGGCTCTTGAATTGTTTGAGCAAGATCTATTAATTCTTGAGGGTAAGGTGAATTTACAGAGATTGGATTTTTAAGTTCTCCGGCTACTTTGTTGGTTGTGATATCTTTTGAATGTTCTTTTACAGCATCATTAAAGCTAGTTGATCCATCTTTTAGATTTTTAGCTATTTCATTTGCTAGATTTCTTGCATCTTGTTTTGATAGTTCATCATTTGCAAAATTTTCAGATTCTTGGTGTGTAATTAAAATCTTTTTAGCTTTGATACTTCTTTCTTCGGTAATAGTTTTATCTGCAAGTTTTTTATCTATTAATTTTAGAGCTGCGTATCCTTGCAGAGGTTCGATTCTTCCGTTGATAAAAGTTAGTCCAAAATCGTTATTTAATAGATCTTTATATACTGAATTAGCTTCCATGCCTTTTAATGTAGATAATAGCTCTGGATTTGTAAGTTCAGATTCAAATGTATAGTCTATTTCTTGAAAGAATACCTTTTGAGGGTTTGCTTTTTGTTCTCTTTGTGAGATTAAAGCAAAATTTTCTGGATTTGTAGATATTTCTGCATAAACTTGTTTAGATTCCTCTTCAATTTCTTTTATTTGATTGTCAGAAATGTTGTTATTGCTTTCTTTGAATTCTAGTTGAATAGTTTTACCAACTCTTTGTTTTGCTTCTTCTAGATCATTTACTCCTGCTAGTTCAACAATTATGTGTTGTTCATCCGCAACTTTTGAAGTGTATATATTTGGTTCTGAAACACCAAGTTTATTTACTCTTTTGTTTATAATATTTGTAATTCCATCAATAACACTTGCCTTGTCAGAATCTTCTACTTTTCTAAGATCTATTTGGTAGTCCAATTGAGATCCACCTTGTAAATCAAGACCAAGTGAAAATTGACTATCTTTAATAAAGTCAGGCAAAAAGCTTGGTTTCAAACTTGCTGGGCTTAGAACAAGTAATACAAAAGCGGCTGCTAATGTAAGTAATGAGGGTTTAAGCCCCTTTTTAAAATCCATATAATTTGGGTTTAATTTTAACATATTTTATGTTATTTAAGCCCTAAATACAACTTTCTTGGCTTGCATAAAACTACTTAATGTCCCTAATTATATAAGTTTTTTAATTGATTTCCTCAATTAATGATGTTCCATCGAAAGAATCTGGTATTTTTAAATTTAAAATATTTAGAATTGTTGGTGCAATATCTTTTAAACCTGCATCTTTAACTTTTTTTGTTTGATAATTTTTATTAGATAGTACAATGAATGGAACTGGATTAGTGGTATGACTTGGATTTTGAGATCCATCTTCGTGTTTCATATCTTCTGCATTTCCATGGTCTGCAATTATAATGATTGTATAATTTTCGTCTAATGCTTTCGGGATTAATTTTTCTAGATTTTTATCAATGCATTCGATTCCGATTTTAGTTGCCTTAAAATCACCAGAGTGTCCTACCAAATCTGGATTTGCATAGTTAATAACTATTAGTTTGTAGTCACTTTTTAAAATTTCGATTGCTTTATCAGTTATTTTACTAGCTTGCATTTTCGGGTCATCTTTATAGTTCGCTACCTTACTTGAGGGTATTAGAAAATGATCTTCTAGCTGTGATTTCTCTTTGTTTTGTGAATTAAAAAAGAATGTAACGTGAGCGAATTTCTCTGTTTCTGCAATTCTAGCTTGTTTGTAATTTGCCTTATTTAATACTGAAGATAAGTTTTCTTTGATTTCTGGTGTCGGAAATATATTGAATTTTTTTGATCCATAATCCCCAAATGTAACTAAGTTTGGTTTTACATCTGCTTTAAATTCAGAAAAATTTTGATTTTCTAAGGCTTGAGTTATTTGTTCTTGTCTGTCTGTTCTGTAATTCATATTTATAAATAAATCAGAATCTTTTAAAGAAGGGAAGTCAGAAGTTTTATAAGCTTTGGCGTAGTAGTCATTTTCAGCTTCTTGGTAAAGCCTTTTAAGTACTTGGTCTTGATTTGTAATTTCTATGCTTTCTGCTTGTGTAATTAAGTCATAGAATATTTTTGTTCTTTCATAATTTTTATCTCTATCCATAGCGTAGAATCTGCCGCAAAGACTAGCAAGGGTTCCAATTTTTTCTTCTTTAAATAAATTTAATGTTTGATTTATATATTTTTCTGCCGACTTTTGAGGTACATCTCTTCCATCTAATACTCCGTGGAAGTAAAAGTTTTTAATATTTTCTTGTTTTAAAAGTTCACATACTGCTTTTAAATGTTTTATCTGTCCATGAATACCAGTATCGCTTAAAAGACAGGTAATGTGAATATTAGATTCTGCATTTTTGGCTTTATTAATTTGATCTTTTAATAATTTTATTTCAAAAAATTTTTTTGTTTCTATGGATTTATTTATTCTAACTAAAGCTTGATCCAATATTTGTCCACAACCAATTGTAAAGTGTCCAACTTCAGAGTTACCCACTGTGTTTTCAGGTAGGCCAACAGCTTTACCAGATGCTTGAATAGTTGATAAGTTTTCCTTTAGTAATTTTTTTAAATACGGTGAATTTGATCTTGTTACGGCATTATCATCCGCATCTTTTGTAATTCCGTAACCATCAAGGATAATTAATAGAGCTTTTTGTGATTTCATTATAATAAATTATTGTCTAAGTCTTTTATATAATTTTTTAAGTCTTTTGCGTCTTTTGTTGGACAAATCAATATTTTATCTTTGGTATTTACAATTGTTAAATCATTTAAATTAAATGCTACAACTTGTTTGTTATTTTCTTTGTTTATTATCAAAGTATCTTGGTTGTTTTTTGATAATACTTGTCCTTCAATTAAGTTTAAATCCTGATCTTTGGGGGATTCTTCAAATAATGTTTGCCAAGTTCCAATGTCACTCCATCCTAGATCACTTGGTATAATTAAAATTTCAGTTGGCTTAACTTTTTCTATTAGCATATAGTCGATTGATATAACTGGCATTTTAGAATAGATATCTGAAAAATCTTGAAAGTTGTTAATTGTTTCGCATAATTCGAATACATCTTTATTAGTAGTTTTTAGTTCTTCAAAAAACTTTTTTATAGGCCACACAAAGTATCCTGTGTTCCATAGGTATTTATAGGATTCTAGAAATTTTTCAGCAGTTTTTTGATCAGGTTTTTCTATAAATTTTTCAAGTGTATAAATCTCTGAATCATTTACTTTTTCAAATAAATCTTTAATTTTAACATAGCCTAGATTTGGATTTGCAGATTTAGCTTTAACTTGAACGATAGTAAATTTATTATGTTTCTTTGAGGTTTCATGAGCTAATTTTAGTTTTTCTTGAAATTCAATTTCATTTTTTACTAAATGATCAGCATGAGAGATAGATACTGTTTCTTCTTCTCCAAATAAGTTTTTTAAGTAGCTCATGCATACTGCTACACTTGGACCGTTATCTCTTTTTTCTGGTTCACAAATTACTTGATTCTCATTAATTTTAGGTAGTTGTTCTAAGACTAAACTTTTATATCTTTGATTTGTTGAAATAAAAATATTTTCACTTCCAAATTTACTTAATCTATCGTATGTAAGTTGAAGTAGTGTTTTATTTCCAATAAAAGATTGGAATTGTTTTGGTGTTTTAGAATCACTTAATGGCCAAAGTCTTTTTCCGTGTCCTCCTGCTAAAATTAAAAATTTCATTAAATATAATTTAAATTAATTACGATTATGTCGTAAAAAAAGTTTACCAGAAAAAAACTTAAAGTTAAAAATGGAATAAATGGTAATTTAGATTTCATGTTGATAGATCTGCTAAGTAATTTTGGAGTTACAAAAATTGTTGCTAGCCAATACGATAAAAATATTGTTAATAATGTCAATTTGAAACCCATAATGCAGCCAATTGTGGCTGCAAAGTATGCATCTGCTTGTCCAACCCATTTTCCTTTTGAAATATACCTTTGAATTTCGAAAAATAATCCTCCAGTTAAAAATCCATATATTAAATCTATATTAAAATTTAAAAGCATGTAAATTAATCCAAATGTTAAAGTAGAGTAAATTAATGTATCAGAAATTTCTAAATTTTTTTGGTCCGAGAAGCTAGAGGCTATAAATAATGCCATTATTGAAAGAATAAATATTTGATTTAAATCGTATGTATAATTTAAGGACAATAGTACAAAGCTAGATCCAGTTATTAATTCTAATAGAGGATAAGCCATTGAGATATCTTCTTTACAGTAATGACATTTTCCGCTTAGTGCTAGGTATGAAAAAACTGGAATAAGCATCCAGCTTTGAAGTTTGTTGTTACAACTTTGGCATGAAGATCTTCTTTTGCTAATAATAGGTTTTTTGTTGCTAAAAACTAAGCTACTAAAATAACTACCAATGAATGTTCCTACAAAAAATAAATATAGATAATTTAGCATAAATATAATTTCTTACATTAAGATTATCAAAATTCTTTTTAAACTACGATAAAAATTACTTATTTTAGATTGCCGAATTTATTTTAAAATTATAATTAATTATTGAATCGATTTAATTCTACCTTAAATTTTTTTATAAATTTTTTATCCTTGTGAATTTCTGCGATTTTTAAACCTCTTTGAAGGTTTAATGATGACTGTGTGATGTCATCTGTTTTAATTAAAAGTTTAGCTTGATTAAAAAGTGCAGGGTAATAGTTAGAATCCAAATTAAGAGCTTTTTTGAAGTATTCATCTGCTTTATTTGAATTGTTTAGATTCAAATAGCTTAGACCAAGTAAATTATAGTAATTTGCTGTATTAAAGTTCAATTTTTCTAATTTCTTAATCAGAGAGTATGCATTTTGGAGGTCTTTCTTTTCATTGAAATAAATATTTAATAAGTATTCAATGCTCAGTAAATCTTCTGGGTTATTATTTTGATACTCTTTTAAGTATTTTTCAGCTGATGTAAATTCTTTTAAGTTATATTTGTTTAGTCCTAATAGTTTAATTTTTTGGTTGTAAAGTTCTTTGTCTTTGACTTTATCTAGAAAAACAAGTGACTCTTTGTAGTTATTTTCCTGATAATTTAATAAGGCAAGATAGAAGTTAATGTTTTGGTTGTATGGATCAATTTTTTTTGATTTGTTTAAAATTTGGAGTGCTTCCTCGTAATTTTCACTTAAAATGTAACAATAGCTAAGTAATAAATAACTGTTATGTGAGCTTGAATCATTTTGTATTGCATCAAGTAGTAAGCTTCTTGCATAGTGAATATATTGATTTTTTATTAGAGATTTGGCCCATAAATTATAAAGCATATTCCTATTACCGTCTTTAAAAGTTTTGAAGTATTCATAGTCTTGCTTAAGGTTGTAATTTAATTCGTTAGTTAAAATAAAATCATTTTCAAAAATATTTTCTAGCTCTTTGAAATTTTGGTTTTTTGCAAGATACACTAAATAGTGGATAGTTTGATTTGGATCATTGATATTTATTCTAGATAAATTTTGTTCAATGTAATTTAGGTTGTTCAAGATTAAATTTAATTGTATGTCTAAATGAGTGTTGTATTTTTTAAAATCTGAAAATTTTGATGCTTTTTGAAGATTTTCATATGCTAATTGATTTTGATCTTTAAGTAAAAATATATGACTTGCTACTAAATATGAAAGTGAGCTATTTGGATTTTCTTTATACAGAGAATCAATTAACAGTAAAGCTTTAGATGATTGGTTGTTTTTAATGTAATTGTGAATAGATAAGAGAATTGATTGAGAGTTTTGGTTGTTGCTTTTATCCTTATACAGAGAGTTTATTTCTAAGTTTTTCTCAAGACCAACAGAGTTTGTTTGAATTGTGTTTGTATGTTTTAAATTTAACGTGAAGTAAAATGTTAAAACTGCTATTACCAAAAAGCTTTGAGAGATAATTAGAAATTTTATTTTTTTCTGCATTTTTATATTTTTTGTTTGCGTATATAATAATATAAATTTGAAAAAAAATATATGAGAATTTTAGGAATTGATCCAGGTTTTGATAGAGTTGGGGTTTGTGTTTTAGAAAAGATTGATAATCAGTATAAGTACATTTTTAGTTGTTTGATTTCTACAGATAAATCTATGGATTTATATGAAAGGATTTTTGAGATTTCAAGAGATTTAGAACAAATAATTAAAAAATTTCAACCTGAGAAAGCTGTTGTTGAAAAAGTTTTTTTTAGTAAAAATCAAAAAACTGCAATTGATGTTGCTCAAAGTAGAGGAGTGATTTGTCTTGAATGTGTAAAAAATGGGCTTGAAGTGATTGATGTTTCACCAAGTCAAATGAAGTTAGCTGTTACTGGGGATGGAAACGCATCAAAAGATCAAGTTAAAGAAATGGTTTTTCGGCAACTGAAATTGAAGGCTTCAGGAAAAGTAATTGATGACAGTATTGATGCTATTGCAATGTGTTTAATGCTTTGAAAGCATGGTTTTTATAGCTTCTACACATTTGATAGGGTATGAACCTACTGCTGTTTCGTTTGAAACTAGAAAATTTCTTACTCCATTGGTGATTGCAAAGTACATGTCAGTTATTTCTGCTCTTGAAGGTCTTGGGTTTGATATCATGCTTTTTAGAACTTCTGTGGCATAAATGCATGAAATTTTTTCTTTTTTCGCTTTATCGATGATTTTCTTGGTTGTTTTCGGTAGTAAGAATAAATCAGTTTCGACTCCTAGATCCCCCCTAGCTATTACTAGGAAGTCACTTTCTTTTGTGATTTTTGATAAATTATTGATTGCTTTTTGGGTTTCTATTTTTGTAAAAATAGTCGAGTTTTCTGGTAAGAGTTTTTTTGCGTTTTGTATATCACTAGCTACATTTACAAAGCTTAACATAAAGTTTGTTATATTGTGACTTTGCGCTAATTCTAGAAAGCAAATATCTTGAGCTTTAATAATTGGTAGTTTTAAGTTGCTTTCAATGAAGTTTAAACCATTTTCAGGTTTTATTTCTCCGTATACTAAATATTCGCATTGAATTATTTTTTCATCAAAGTTAATTCTTTGAACTTTTAACTTAATCTCACCGTCTTTGATGTAAATAATTTGTCCTTCTTTAATTTGTTCGTAAACTTCTTTTATATTTATTGAAAAACTGTTTCTTAGATTTTGGTCAGTGATGTAAACATTTTGTTTTGACTTTAGTTCATTAACTTTTTCAATTCTAAATTTAGGCCCAGGTAAATCGATTATTATTTCTGTGTTTGTTTTTAAGTTTTTATTTGCAGCTTCTATATACGAGATTAGCGTTTTATGGTCCGTGATAGTTCCATGTGACATATTTAATCGAAAATGTGTTGTTCCAGCTTTGATGAGTTCTTTTATTGTACTTATGTCATGAGTACTTGGTCCTAAAGTTGCTATTATTATTTCTTGCATGAATTTATAGTTACTAGTAAATTTTTAACATTATTTAGACTTTTTATAAAAAATTTTTTCTTGACGTATAATTCTATAATTTTTAAAAAGCCCTCTTGTGAAGGGCTCTAATTTTTATTTTACTGTTACACTTTTTGCTAAGTTTCTTGGTTTGTCTGGGTTGAACTTATTAAAGTTTGCTAGGTGATAAGAGAATATTTGAAGGGGGATAGTGTATGCCATTAGATTTCCTTCTTTACAGTTTGGAACTTTTATAAATTCATCAAATACTTCTGATTTATTTTCAGATAGTCCAATAATTACACCTCCTCTTGATTTGATTTCGTGAGCGCTTGTTAATACATCGTTTTGGTTACAGTCGTTTGGTGCAATCGCAATTACTGGTGTTCCTTTTTCTATTAATGCAATTGATCCATGTTTTAGTTCTCCAGCTTGAAAAGCTTGGGTGTTAATATAACTTAGTTCTTTAATTTTTAAAGCTCCTTCTAATGCGACTGTAAAATTATAGCCTTTTCCGATTACAAACATATGCTTGTGGTGAAAAAATTTCTTTGCAATTTTTATAATATGCTCCTCAAATCCAGGGTTTAGCATATCGTTTATTAATGCTTGATTTCTGATTAATTCGTTGAATCCAATTTTTTGCTTATTGATACAACTATATGCTGTAAGTATTAAGATTGCCATTTTAGAAGTTGTACTTTTTGTAGATGCTACTGCTATTTCAGTACCAGCTTTTACTGGTATTGCAGTGTCGCAAATTCTAAACATTGTTGAGTTTTCATTGTTTACTATACATGCTGTAGTCGCTCCTTTTGACTTTGCTATTTCAAGTGCTTCAATTGTATCTATAGTTTCTCCACTTTGAGATAGTCCTATGACAATTGTGTCTTTATCTATGAAATTTTGAATGGACTTAAATTCGCTAGAAATTTCAAAGTCTGTTTTAAGATTTGCAATATCATGAAAAATATATTTACTACTTTGTCCTACGAAAGCTGAAGTTCCGCATCCTATGAAGTATACTTTTTTCTTTTTGTTAATTAAGTTTGCAAGTTTTGTGATGGCTTCTTTGTTTGTCTCTATAGCTCTTTTGATTGTGTGTTTTTGTTCCATTATTTCTTTTAACATATAATGTTTAAAGTTTTTTTTATGAATTTTTTGGTTTTCTATTTCGAGTTTTATTTCTTTTTTATATATTTCCTCTAAACTGTTTAATTTATAGAAAATACAATTTTGATTTAGTTTTTGATTTATATATGCAATTTGTCCATCGTCAATATAAGAAACAGTATTTGTGATGTCAAAAAAAGCAGGAGCATCTGATGATATGAAGATTGAATTTCCTTTTTTACCGACAATTAAAGGGGATCCATTTCTTACTCCAATCATTTCTTTAGTTTTAACATTGAAGGCTACGAATGAATATCTTCCTGTAATTTTTTTACAGACTTTATTGGTAGCTTGAAGAAAGTTATTTTGAGTTGTTAATTCTTCTTGAATAAGATTGCTTATAACTTCAGTATCGGTTTGTGATTTAAATTTATATCCTTTGTATACTAATGAATCTTTTAGTTCTTGGAAGTTTTCAATTATTCCATTGTGAACGATTATTATATTTGAATCATTGGATAAATGAGGATGAGAGTTTTCTTTTGTCACTTTTCCGTGGGTTGCCCACCTAGTATGAGATAGGAAATACTTTGTCTTGATTTCTTCTGGGAATGAAAATTTTTCTACTTCTCCAATCTCTTTTGTGAGATTTTCCTTGTTGTTGTTGATTTGAAAGGCTCCAAAGGAGTCATAGCCTCTATATTCGAGTTTTTTTAGTCCGTTTACGCCTGTGTTTGAGTTTATTTCTTCATTTGAAGAAAAGCAAAAAATACCACACATGATATTAGGGTTAGATAAAATCAATCTACATCTGTCCAGTT
>CETH01049595.1_pt1 | contig 11265 bp, 12 predicted proteins | sample 361461 | NCBI WGS metagenome assembly CETH01 (sample SAMEA2622695, study PRJEB7988) | marine metagenome | isolation source: saline water (ENVO:00002010), including
AACATCAGTAATAGATCTTTTAGTCCCAACTGACATTCAAGTTGATGACATAGATGACAATACATCTAAAATCACATTAGAGCCTTTGGAAAGAGGTTTTGGTCATACCCTAGGAAATGCATTAAGAAGAATTCTTTTATCTTCCATGCCAGGTGCTGCAATAACTGATGTCACCATTGATGGCATTTCTCATGAATACTCAACAATTGAAGGCGTAAGAGAGGATGTTATTGATATATTATTAAATCTTAAGGACATGCCTATAAGCTTAATCGAGGGAACAAGTGCTGTAATTAAACTAGATGTTTCTGGTCCATGCGAAGTTACATCTAACTCTTTTGAGGTCCCAGGAAATGTTGAATTACCTGATGCGGAGCATCATGTTGCATCATTAGTCGATAAAGTTAGCTTGTCTTTAACTGCAACTGTGAAAACTGGTAGAGGATATGAGCCTGCAGACTCAAGAGGAGCAGAAGAGACTGCTGTTGGAGCTCTAAAAGTGGATGCATCTTTTAGCCCAGTTCGAAGAGTTGCTTATACAGTTGAAAATGCAAGATTTGAAAAGAGAACTGACTTAGATAAGCTGATAGTTGAATTAGAATCAGATGGGACGCTAGATCCGAAGAAAGCAATAGAGCATGCCGCGACCATTATCCAACAGCAATTAGCTTCATTTGTAGATCTTGATGCTATAGCAGAACAAGAGGCTAAGAAAGATCAAAATGACTTTGATCCATTCTTAATGCGATCAATTGAGGAGTTAGAACTTACAGTTAGATCAACAAACTGTTTGAAAGCTGAAAGTATTTTCTTAATCGGTGACTTGCTACAAAGGACTGAGTTTGATTTATTAAAAACTCCTAATTTAGGTAAAAAATCTTTAAATGAAATCAAGGATGTTCTAGCATCTAAAGGTTTTTCTCTTGGTTCGACACTAGAGAATTGGCCTCCAATGGGTTAATAACAATGAGACATAGAAAATCAGGCAGAAAATTAAATAGAAACTCTTCTCATCGCAAAGCATTGATGAAGAATCTTGCTATTGCATTTATTGAAAGGGAGCTAATCAAAACAACAGTCCCAAAGGCTAAGGAACTGAGGTCTTTTATTGAGCCTTTAATTACTATGGCTAAGCATGATTCTGTTGCAAATCGACGAAGAGCGTTTAATAAGCTTAGACTTGACTCAGCTGTTAATAAACTTTTTACTGAAATTGCTATTAAATCAAAAGATAGACCAGGTGGTTATCTAAGAATTATCAAGGCTGGCTTTAGACCGGGTGATAAAGCTGACATGGCATATGTTGAATGGGTTGATAGAGATTTAGATGTCTCCCCTAAAATAGCAGAACCTGAGCTTAAAGGAGGTTCAGCAGCTTAACCTCTAAGGGTTTCTTTTAAGTATTTCCCCGTATAAGACTTTTTTGATTTAGCAACGTCGCTTGGAGACCCCTCGGCTATTACTAGCCCTCCATCACTACCTCCCTCTGGCCCCATATCTATTATCCAGTCGCTTGATTTGATCACATCTAGATTGTGTTCAATTACCACTACAGTATTTCCTTGATCAGACAGTCTTTTCAAAACTCGTAGCAGTAATTCAATATCATAGAAGTGAAGGCCAGTAGTCGGCTCATCTAAAATAAACAATGTTTTTCCCGTACTTCTTTTGGAAAGCTCTTTTGCAAGCTTAATTCTTTGAGCTTCTCCACCAGATAGGGTTGTTGCAGACTGTCCAAGGGTGATATAAGTTAGTCCTACATCCGCTAAAGTCTGAAGTTTATTTTTTATTGCTGGTATTGCCTGGAAGAATTCAAGAGCTTCTTCTACAGTCATACTTAAAACCTCGGCAATACTTTTACCTTTGTATTTAACTTCAAGAGTTTGCTCGTTATATCTTTTGCCATTACAGACATCACACTTCACATATATATCTGCTAGAAAGTGCATCTCTACTTTTATCATTCCATCACCTTGACATGCCTCACATCTCCCGCCTTTTACGTTGAAGCTAAATCTGCCTGGTTTATACCCTCTTGTTCTGGCTTCTTCAGATTGAGAAAATAAGTCTCTGATATGCGAGAAGAGACCGGTATAAGTAGCAGGATTAGATCTCGGCGTTCGCCCAATAGGAGATTGATCTATTCCAATAACCTTATCCAGATACTCCAAACCTTTAATTTTTTTACATTTGATTTCTTTATTGAGATTAGCTTTATTCAGTAAAAAACTACTCATGGGCATTAAGGTTTGATTAATGAGCGAGGATTTCCCTGAGCCAGAAACTCCGGTAATGCAAGTAAAAACACCTACAGGGATTTTTGCCGTTATATGCTGTAAATTATTTTCATATGCCTCAACTATCTCAATAAATTTATCGGGTTTCTTGGTGCTTTTAGGGAAATCGATTTTTCTTTTTCCAGATAGGTAAGCAGCAGTCATTGATTCTTTGCTTTTCAATATATCTGTTAGTTTTCCTTGAGCACAGATCTCTCCGCCATGTTTGCCAGCCCCTGGGCCGATATCAATAATATGATCTGCACACCTAATTGCTTCTTCATCATGCTCAACAACTATTACAGTGTTTCCGAGATTTTTAAGATGGTAAAGGGTTTTAATTAGCCTTTCATTATCTCTTTGATGAAGCCCTATTGAGGGTTCATCAAGAACATAAGTTACACCCACGAGACCAGAACCAATTTGACTAGCTAACCTAATTCTTTGAGCTTCTCCCCCTGATAGCGTTCCGGCACCTCTATCTAAGGTTAGATAATTGAGCCCAACATCTTCAAGAAATGTAAGGCGTTCTTTAATTTCTTTTAAAATCTTTTCAGCAATCGTTGCTTTGGCTCCATCAAGTTCAATATTTTTAAAAAAAGATAATGCCTCTGATATTTTTTGATTTGTAATATTTTGAATAGGAGTCTCATTTATAAAAATATTTCTCGATTCTTTTTTGAGCCTTGACCCTCCGCAAGCATTACAATGACTATCCGAGAGCATCTTAGCTAACTCATTTCTAATAAACTCTGAGTCTGTTTCTTTAAATCTTCTTTCAGTATTTGGAATAATACCTTCAAATCGATGTTGTCGAACTATTTTGCTACCACTTCTAAAGCTTTTTGAGAAATTGATCTTATCCTTTGATCCCCATAAAAGAATATTTCGGATTTCTTCAGAATAAGATTTCCATGGGGTGTCTAAATCAAAATCGTAGTGCTTGGCCAAACATTTTAATTGATGAAAATAGAATCTATTTCTTCTATTCCACCCCTTAATGGCACCTTCATTTACTGTTGCGGAATCATCTGAAATTAATTTCTTTTGATCAAAGTACTGAATAACTCCAAGGCCATCACATTTTTCACAAGCTCCAAAAGGATTGTTAAAAGAAAACATTCTTGGTTCTAATTCACTTACAGAATAACCGCACTGAGAACATGAAAAATTTGAAGAATAAAGCAATACTTCTGATTTCTCATCAAGAACTTCTATTTGAATAAGTCCCTCAGATAGACCAAGAGCAGTATCAATTGATTCAGATAATCTAGATCTGTTGTCATCATCTTTTTGTAATTTTAGTCTATCAACAATGGCTGAAATATCATGTTTTTGATTTTTATTTAATGTTGGAAACTCATCTAATGGATATACAACATTATTAATTTTTACTCTAACAAAACCTTCAGCTTTCAAGTCTTCATAAACACCGAGATGCTCTCCTTTTTTGCCTCTTACCACCGGCGCCATGACCATAATTTTTTTATCATAGCCAAGTTCATATACTTCATCACATATCTCACTGACAGTCTTAGCAGACAGTTCCTCGTTATGATCTGGACAAATTGGAATTCCAATCCGTGCATACAATAATCTCAGATAATCATATATCTCTGTAACAGTTCCCACAGTTGATCTTGGATTATGTGAAGTAGATTTTTGTTCAATGGATATTGCAGGGGAGAGCCCATCAATTTGATCAACGTCTGGCTTTTCCATCATTGATAAAAATTGTCTTGCATATGCTGAAAGAGATTCTACATAACGTCTCTGGCCTTCAGCATAAATAGTATCAAATGCTAAAGATGATTTTCCAGATCCTGATAATCCAGTGATCACAATTAATTCCCCTCTAGGAATTTCTAAAGAAATATTTTTCAAGTTATGTGTTCGGGCACCTTTTACAGAAATTTTTTCCATTTATTTGCAGAATTTTTATCCAGCGGATTTGTTTCGAGTTAAACTAAAGTAATTATAAGAGGTAATTATGGCTAGAGGAGTAAATAAAGTAATTTTGGTAGGTAATTTGGGACAAAAACCTGAAATGCGCTACACCCAAACGAATACAGCAGTTGCAACACTTTCGATTGCGACCTCAGAATCATGGAAAGATAAAGATTCTGGAGAGCAAAGAGAAAAAACAGAATGGCATAGAGTTGTCTTTTTTGGGAAGCTTGCTGAAATTGCAGAACAATATCTTGATAAAGGTTCTCAACTTTATGTTGAAGGCAAACTGCAAACTCGAAAGTGGCAAGATAAAGAGGGTAACGACAGATACACGACAGAAATACTTGGCAATGAGATGAATATGCTTGGTGGCAGGCAAGCTTCTGGAGACGGAGATGCCTATGATCAATCACAACCAGCTTCTCAATCAACTTCATCGCAAGCCTCTCAAATCTCAGAGGAAGATATACCTTTCTAGATTTAAGTGACTTTCAAAACAATTACATTAGAGCAGCATAATAATATCGCTGTTCTTTTTTTAAATAGGCCGGAAAAATTAAATGCTTTTACCTTTCTTATGATGGAGGAGTTAATAAGTGCATTGGACCTTGTAGAAGCAAAAGATAATTTAAAAGCAGTAATTATCTCGGGAGCAGGTAGAGCATTTTGTGCTGGTGCTGATTTAAGCAGTGGTAAAGATACATTTAACCCATCTTTTGATAATTTTGCAGTTAAAAAAGAAGACTTTAGAAGAGATTCAGGCGGTATTCTTACCTTGAGAATGTATAAATTTTTAAAGCCTATTATATTCGCTTGTAATGGTCCTGCAGTAGGTATTGGAGCATCTATGCAGCTACCTGGTGATATTCGAATTGCATCAGAAGATGCCAGATTTGGATTTGTTTTCAATAACAGGGGGATTGTCCCTGATGCATGTAGCAGTTGGTTTCTTCCAAAAATCGTCGGTATTTCTAAAGCTTTAGATTTAACATTTTCTGGGAGAATTATTGAATCACAGGAAGCTTTGGATATTTCATTAATTTCCAGCATTCATAAACCAGAAAATCTCATCGATGATGCTATAAACATCGCCCAAGAGCTCGTTGAGAAATCTGCACCAATCTCTATAGCTATAACCAGACAAATGCTTTGGAGGTCTTTTGGTCAAACCGACCCTTATGATGCTCATGTGATTGAGAGCAAGGCCATTGATTCAAGGGGAGCATCAGACGATGCAAAAGAGGGGGTAAATTCATTTCTAGATAAGCGCCCAGCAAAATTTAAAAATCTTATATCCTCAGATATGCCTGACTTTTTTCCATGGTGGGAGGATAGGGGTTAAGTGTGAGTGTTTGGACATCAGACCATGCATTTAGCTGGTATAACGAACAAGATTGGTTGGTAGGATTCAACTTTCTTCCAAGCTCCTGTATCAATCAAATCGAGATGTTTCAAGAGGACACTTTTAACATCGAAGAAATTACTTTTATAAAAAAATATTACTTAATGAGGAGCGATGATGAGTGATTTAACCTGGAAAGAATTTGAGAGAGTGGATGTTCGTGTTGGAACTATTCTATCTGCTGAAGCATTCAAAGAGGCAATCAAGCCTGCTATAAAAATGACAATAGATTTTGGTGAAGAGATCGGAATTAAAAAATCATCTGCTCAAATCACGGATCATTATAATTCTAAATCTTTAGTAGGTATGCAGATTGTAGCGGTCATTAATTTTCCTAAAAAACAAATCGGGCCATTCATGTCAGAGTGTCTTGTAACAGGATTTACTCAGCCGGATGGAAGTATTATTTTAGCCATTCCTCATAAAGGAGCAGTAAATGGGTCCCGATTAGCTTAATTTATTTGCTAAAAATTAAACTTGCGTTAGTCCCACCAAAACCAAATGAATTACTCATTACTGCATTTAACTCTTTTTTCGTAATTGATTGAGCTATTTTGAGCCCTTCGGCTTCTTCCACCAAGGTATCAATATTAATTGACGGAGCGATAAAATTATTTTGCATCATTAAAATAGAATAAATGGATTCTTGAGCTCCTGTAGCTCCCAAGGAATGACCTGTCATTGATTTTGTTGATCCAATAATCGGAGCGCTTTTTCCAAAAACTTCTTTTATTGCCCCAAGTTCAGCAAGATCTCCAACTGGAGTGCTTGTACCATGAGCATTAATGTAATCTATATCAGATCCGTATGCTTCAACTGCCTCACTCATGCATCTCCTTGCTCCCTCACCTGAAGGAGATACCATGTCATAGCCATCAGAATTTGCACAATAACCTTCTAGTCTTGCAATGATAGGAGCATTTCTTTTAAGCGCATGCTCTTCATCTTCCAGGATCAGCATTCCTGAGCCTCCAGCAATCACAAAACCATCTCTATCAACATCAAAGGGTCTAGAGGCTTTCTCAGGATTGTCATTATATTTGGAGGAGAGGGCACCCATTGCATCAAACATGGATGATGAAGTCCAGTGCTCTTGTTCAGCACCACCAGCAATAATAATATCTTGCTTTCCTAATTGAATAAGTTCTGCTGCATGACCGATGCAATGAGCACTAGTTGAGCACGCAGATGAAATGGAGTAATTTACCCCTTTAAGCTTTAGAGTGGTGCCTAAAATGGCTGAAACAGTGCTCCCCATTGTTTTTGTGACCGCATATGGACCGATTCTTTTAGGCCCTCTTTCTCTTGCAGTATCTGAAGCTTCTAATTGAGCTGCAGGAGATGCACCACCTGATCCTGCCACTATTCCAATTCTTGAGGCATTCATTTCCTCAATATTTAAGGATGCATTAAGCATAGCTTCTTGAGCAGCAATATATCCGAATCCGGCGGCATCGCTCATAAAACGAAGAATCTTTCTATCAATTAATTCAGGCAAATTAATATCTATTGACCCTGAAACATGGCTCCTAAAACCCATTTCTTGATACGTTAAATTTTTAGATATTCCAGATTTGCCTTCTTTAAGATTGCGCAATACCTCTTGAAGATTAGACCCTATACAAGAAACTATTCCCATGCCAGTAACAACTACATTTTTCATTAGAATTCGCTAGTATCCTTGAATAGACCTACTCTTAATCCATCTGCAGAATACACATGACGATCATCGACAAACATATTTCCATCAGCAAAGCCAACAACTGCTCCTCTGTTAACTACTCGTTTTATATCAATTTCGTACCTAACAATTTTTGCACTAGGAGTAACCTGACCAAAAAATCTAACCCTATCTGAACCAAGTGCTCTTCCATAGCCAGGTAGCTCAAGCCAGCAAAGATAAAATCCCAATAATTGCCACATAGCATCTAAACCAAGACATCCTGGCATTACTGGATCAGACTTAAAATGCACTTTAAAGAACCATAAATTTTCTTCAACATTCAGATTAGCAATAATTTTTCCTTTGGAATATTTGCCCGAAGTTTTATCGATTTGATCAATCGAATCGAACATCAGCATTTCGTCTGCCGGCAAGCGACCATTGTTTGGTCCAAATAGATCGCCATTTCCGCATGCGACTAAATCATCTTTTGTGTAATTCGAGGCAGGTATGAATGTCATATTTTCCTCATTGTTGAGAAAGTTATTAAGTCTAGCATCTCATTGTAGCAGGCATGATGCTTTAAGTTGTTTAGATGTCGCAAGGTTTCTTTTGTATATTTCTCTAATAAAGAATTTATATCTTTTTGAGTTTTTTCATTTTGTATTAATTGATAGATTTTATTTTGATCTTTTTTTAATATTTTTGATTGGCCCAATAAACTTATAATAAAATTTTTGTCTTTTGCATCAGCGTGCTGAAGAGCAAAATATAAAGGAAATGTAACTTTGCCCTCTTTGAAATCTTTTAGAGCCGGCTTTCCAGTATTCAGCCTGAATGCCTCATAATCTAGAATATCATCTTGAATTTGGAATGCGGTTCCTAATGCCTTTCCCAGCAACCCGAATGTTGTAATTTCTTCTTTGGATCTGCATGCAAGCATGGCTCCAGTTTTTGCTGATGCCTCAAAAAGTCTTCCAGTTTTTAAATAGCTAACTTTGAGTAGGTCTTTAAGTTCAATAAATTGTTTTCTTTCAAAGAGCTCTAATTGAATAATTTCGCCCCTAGCTATGTCATTGGTTGCTTTTGCCAACTCATTTAAGATAGAGGGAATACCAAGCTTTACCATTAGAATAAAAGCTTTCGAATAAATAAAATCACCAATCAAGACGCTGTATGAATTTGTCCAAACTTGATTCACAGATTTGGTACCACGCCTGAGTTCTGACTCATCTACAACATCATCATGAACTAATGTTGCGGTATGTAGAAGCTCAATAATGCTAGCTAAATTAATTCTATTATTAGATTTTTTATCTTGTGATTTAGAGGCAAGCAAGCATAACAAAGCTCTAGTTTTTTTACCCTCTGCATTAAAAATATATTTATAAATTTCTTGAATTATTTTTTCGCTAGCAAGCTCCTTTTTAATAGTGGCTTGAACTCTTTTGAGTTCAGCTTTTGTAGTTTTTTTGAGAATGAACATTTTAAATAATTAGAAGCCTAAAATTATACATAAGTATTGATAATTTCTTTCAGAAAGCGTATATTTTGCCACCTTTAGAGATAACTATGTACGCAGTAATTGAAGCAGGTGGAAAACAGCATAAAGTCGAGCTTGGACAAGTTTTACAAGTCGATCTTATCAAAGAGCAATCAGGGGCGGATCATGCTTTTGAGAACGTTATGCTTTATGTTGATGGAGATGATGTGCAGATAGGACAGCCATATTTAGAAAATGCTAAAGTCGTTGCTGAGATAGTTGAAGAAGTGAAAGGTGAAAAAGTTTCTATTCTCAGGTTCCGCAGAAGAAAACATAGCATGAGGAAAATTGGTCACAGGCAGAGATATACTCAGATTAAAATTAAAGAAATCAACGTAGGCAAATAGAGATGGCACATAAGAAAGCAGGTGGTTCCAGTAAAAACGGTAGAGACTCTAACTCCAAAAGACTTGGTGTTAAGCGTTTTGGTGGCCAGACTGTTAAGCCAGGTGAAATTTTAATACGTCAACGTGGTACTAATACTCATCCCGGGGAAAACGTCGGTATGGGCAAAGACCATACTTTATTCGCTACTTCAGCTGGCCAAGTTCAATTCACCTATAAAGGCATCAAGCAAAAAAAGACAGTCAACGTCATTTCTCAGTAAATCATGAACTTCATCGATGAAGCTCTGCTAGAAGCAAGGGCTGGAAGCGGTGGAGAGGGTTGCACTAGTTTTAGAAGAGAAAAATTCATACCTCGTGGAGGGCCCGATGGTGGTGATGGTGGTAAGGGTGGAGACGTCATTTTTAGAGTTGACCCCAACCTAAATACTCTCGTAAAATTTCGAAATCAAAAGTACTTGATTGCAAAAAATGGTCAATCTGGAGCCGGTAATAAAAGAACTGGCCAAGATGCAGAGGATCTTATTGTAATGGTTCCAAAAGGCACTGTGATTTTTGATTCTATATCCAATAAACTTATTTATGATTGTTGCGAGGAAGAAATTGATTACCTTGTGGCTAAGGGTGGCGAGGGAGGAGCTGGAAACTTTAGATTTAAATCTAGCACAAATCAGGCGCCAAGGCGTCATACCTCTGGCTGGCCAGGTGACGAATTTTCTATCAGGTTAGAGTTACGCTCTCTTGCGGATGTTGGCTTAGTTGGTTTCCCTAATGCCGGTAAATCTACCTTTTTAAATAGCGTCTCAGCAGCAAAACCAAAGATTGGAGATTATCCCTTTACAACACTCCGCCCTAATTTAGGCACAGTTCAAATTTATGACACCTCATTTATTATTGCAGATATCCCAGGTTTGATCGAAGGGGCATCCGAGGGAGCAGGCTTAGGTCTAAACTTTTTAAAGCATATTTCTAGAACGGGTCATTTGCTTATTTTGCTGGATCCACAAAATTCAGAAAGATCGATTGAAGATCAACTAACTGTACTTCTGAGTGAATTAAAAACCTATGACCGCAGTTTATTGGAGAAAAGCATATGGCTTGCTGTCAATAAAAAAGACACTCTTGAAGAGGAAATACAAAAAGAATTCATTGATCTGCTTAAGAAGAAAATGTCCTCATTACAACTTGACTACGAGGGAATTGTTTCTATTTCTGGATTTACGGGAGATGAAACTGGAACATTGTTAGGCATGATTGCCAGCAAGATGTCAGAAACTAAAGATTAACCTAGCTCTTTAACAGCTTTCACTAAGCGGCTTTTTGTTCTAGCGGCAGCATTCTTATGAATTACTTTTTTTGAAGCCGTTGAATCTAATACTTTTTGAGCAACTTTTAGTAATTCTGTAGCTGATTCTTTGTTATTTTCAGCAATAGCATTTCTAACAGCTTTAACAGCTGTTCTAGCTTGAGATCTTTGAGAATGCTTTAACTTATATCTATCAGCATTCTGACGAGCTCGTTTGATTGATTGTTTACTATTTGCCATATCTTTAAATATCAGATGCGCTAGTTTAATGATCTTAAATTCATCTGTCTACTTTTATTTATCTCTTCATTTATGTGCACTTTTGAAACATTGTTATAATTGATTGATCAATTATATTATGTCAAGTAAACTTTACACATGAAACATTTAATACTCTCAATACTTCTTCTTTTTAATTTTAATATATCTGCTGGTCTTGGTGTCAGTGACGATTTTGTAAAAAGGTTTAGTTCACTTCCCTCATATACAAACGTCAAAATCTCACCTGATGGAAAAATGATCAGTGTTCTTACTAAGATGCCTGATGACAAGAAAGGCATTTCAATTTTTGATTCAGAAGATTTAAGTCTAATTAATGCTATTACACTTACTAAAGAAGAAGAGGTCGCGAGTTATTACTGGGTTAATAATGAGCGTTTGTTAATCCAGATTGGATACTATGATTCATGGGGTAGAGGCTCTATAGGTGAATATTTTGCAATTAATTATGATTCTAAAAAACCTGCTTATGTATTTGGAATGAGAGCAAGAACCTCAGGTG
>CETH01131541.1_pt1 | contig 11257 bp, 12 predicted proteins | sample 361461 | NCBI WGS metagenome assembly CETH01 (sample SAMEA2622695, study PRJEB7988) | marine metagenome | isolation source: saline water (ENVO:00002010), including
TATATCTACCCATTTTATCAATTGTAAAACCTTTTGCTCTTAATTTTTGTGCTTTGTTTTGTATATCTTGTAGTGAATCTCCACCTTCAAAACCTGCGTGTTTACCGTATTTACTATATGAAATCATAAACGGTTGTATTTTTTCTTCTAGTTCTTCTTTTCTAGGTTTCATACCCATTTTTTTAAGTCTATCAATATCTGCCGTTGATGGAGCATTCTCATCAACATCTTCACCTAAAACTTTTTTAACGGTTGATAGAGGTAACTTTAATCTTTTTGCAATCTCTTTGGCACTTTCACCCTCTTGATTAGCTGTAAAGATATCTTTCATTCTACCTTCTTCTACCCATTGATAATCTTCAGGTACACAATTAGGTACTTTTTTACCACCCTTATCTTTGAAACCCACTTGTTTATATCCTGTCCAACAAGCTTCATTAAAATTTTCTTCATCTAACTCAATATTTTCTTTGAAACTTCCCATAGGATTAAAAGTGGTTACCTTAAATTTCATTTTTCTCATTCTTAATTTTGTATCTGAACCACTTGATACAAATGGTATATTTGCTTTAGATAGTTTTTGTAAATCTTGTTCTTTAAACTTATCAAGTATATTCATAAGTTGTTTAGCTCTAGCCGCTGTTATAGTTTTACCTCTCATTGGCTCGTATTCTTTTTTAAGAATAGCAATCTGTTGAGCTGATAATCCTGCTTCTTGTAAATCAGTTTCTTCTTCTACTAATTTTGATAAATGTGGAATATCTGCCTGCTTAATAGCAAGTTGAGTAGGTATATCCATTTTTTTTATCATAGCTTTTATTGAAGGTGTAATATCAGACGCTTTCTTTTTCATAAAAACTTTTTTGATATTAGCTATTTGTTGAGGATTTAATCTAGGTGCTAAGTAGCTGGCATCCTCATTTGCGTGTACCTGTGTGAGCGCTTCGCTCATTGTTTGTCTATATTTACTCATATTCCCTAATCTCTATTTTTAATTCAGAATTACCTTTATGTAATCTATGAAATTCTCCCTTATTAATATTATATCTACGACCTATTTCTAATTCAAAAGGTAGTTGATTGTCCATTTGTAGTTTCCAACCTGTACCCCATATAACTTTAATTTCACGGTCTTTTTTATCTGTATGCCAGAGTAATTGATCTTTCTTTACAGACTTTTTAAATACTCTAGTTTTACAATTTTTTAAACCTGCGTTATCAAAATCTTCAAACGGTTTATAATAATTTTCTAAACTCATTACCAAAAAAAGTTTCCACCACCACTCATACCTAAACTTTTTGCATATCGTGGCAAATTACAAGCCCAATATACTGCCTTTGTTCTATCTTTTTGCTGGTCACATTTATGACGAGCAGCAAAGGATTTTCTTGCCTTTTTGTTTTTTAGTTTGACACTTAAACCTGTTGTATCTCCCCAAGTAACCTTTTTAATTTTATCACCGTCTCTAACAAAGACATAAAATTTTTTAGGTCCGCCTCTTTTTGGTTTGTTTAGAGGTGGCGTTTTTTTATCTTCTTCTTGTATAGGACAATCTAGTGGTACTTTTTGTCCTTCAAAATCAGCAAAATCGCCTATGTCAGTCTCTAACAATTGTTTATCCCAACTAGTTAATTCAGTTAGTAAACCCTCGTTATATAAATCTCTTGCTTCTCTAAACAACTTATAAAATTCTTCACTATGAACCCTATAAATGTTTTCTGCAAACGGTATATTATTTTCAATATGATAATGTACCGATTGAGAAATCTTGTCTTTGTAATCACTAAAAGTCAATACCATTATAAATTCCTCAACATTTTAGATACTACTTCAGATAGTTTATCTTTCCATTCTTCAGCGTATCTTTGCTTATATTTATCTATTGTATCATTTGAAATAGACCAACTATTGATATCTTCAGCAGTTATTGGCGCCATATTTGGCATAGCCGCTGATTTAATCACGTGATCTCCACTAGTACCGTCAACACTTGGTATATATTGACCACCTTGATAATTAGGGTCATAACCTGGTTCACCAGGCGTCATTGATACTGCGTGTTGAGCATAATCGTGTCCTATATCATATGCTTCTTTTCTAGTTTCACCATACATTTGTTTAAATTTTTTAGTATGAATACTAGGTTTTGTCTTTGCTTTGTCGTCTCCTGGTGCTTTTTTGTAACCAGGTTTAGTTGTATCTTGTCTCTTAAAGTGATCTGCTCTCTTATCTTTTACATCTTTTGATAAATTTTTGTAGTATTTTTTAGGTTGAGTGCCTTTCTTTTTAGCAACATCTTTATCCTGTGGTAACCTATCTAAATCTTCTTCAATTGATGAGACAGCTTGAAAACCATAATCAACATCTAAATCGTGTTCTCTCACTTCTACCTCTCTATCTGCTGGATCAGGTAAACAATCCCATATCCAAGCTTTGTGTAAGTTATTTCTGTTATCTTCTAGTACAATATAATTTGTGCTTCTTCTAACTACTTTACCTTGTACATTTTCTTTTATGTAATCTACATTATCACCTATATTAAATATCATTTCTCTAATATACAAATCTCTAATTTGATCTTGTTCAAATTGTTCTAAACTTGCAATCGGTCTGACATTTCTAGTATAGATATAATTAGCGGCCAAGTTCATACCTTTTCTAACTTTGACCATTAAATTTTTGGCGTCAACACCTCTTGGTAAACCTCTCTTAAATCTTTCAAGGTCTCCTTTTGAGGCTGCGTCTCTCATTTTACTTGCGCTCATACCTGTAGCGCCTTCAGCATCCGGGTCTCTTTCACCTGCTGATAATACATTAATATTATCAAAGTTATAATATCCGTGCCTACTTCTAACATTATTATATTTGTTTAATATTGTTTCAAATTCTCTCACTCTATCACTACCTACAACCATAAAGATTTCGGTAAACCCTTGATTAAACAATTTAGTAGCAATATCTAATATCATATTTGTCGTATTAATTTCTATATTTCTAGCGTGTCTAGGAAACATTTGTTTCATCACACTTAATTTTTCTCTAGGTGCTAATGGATTCTTTTTAGGGTCTTCACTTCTACTTAAAAATATTTTGTAAGTATTTGCTCTAACACTAGCGACTTTGTTAATAAGTTTTTCGTGGCCTATTGTAGGTGGATTGAATCTACCAAAAGTAAATGCAATAGTTTTTCTTCTTGCCTCATCTATTGAATCTATTTCTTGATCTGTTACCTCACCATCTTCTAATATCTTTTTTAATTTTTTATAGAAAGTTAAGTAATGATATTTTTCTAACATCTTATAAATTACATTTTTAGGTAGTTTATGTTTTTTACCAAAATCTCTTATCTCACCAGGCGACATATCTTTATTAAAAGAATCTTGTCTTGCTTTTACGGTTTCATCACCAATATCAACTAGTAATTTTATTGCGTCTTCTATTTCTGTTAATTTACCACCTATTAATTCTTGAATATTTAAAACATCATTTGTTGATAAACCTTTTAACTCTTTATAGTCTATAATATCTCTAACTAATTCGCCTTTAACAACATCAATTTCTCTTACTTTCTTTTGAAAGTCTGCCTCATATTTTTCAGGATCAAAACTATCAGGTGTAGGTTTTCTAATAAATTCATTTTTCTCTATATCAAATACACCATCTGCCATTGCGTCATTTTTTGCTTTCAATTCTGGATCAGTAATGACATAATAATTTACAGGATGTTTTGTGCCTGGTACTAACTTGCCATTTATATCTTTTAAATTTGACGCTAATGCTTTTCTAACTTTTTCTCTATCTTGTTCAGGCACATCAAATAAAACATTGATATCTAAATCTGCGTCTTCTCTATATCTTTTTGTTAATATAGAACCTATTAATGAGTATTTTTTAATCGGGTGATACTCTCTAAATTTATCTAATTGTTTATTAATCATATCTAAAACATTTTGTTTTAGTTTAGGATTATCTGTATCTGCATTATCAAAAACACCTTTTGCATAAGTTCTTCTAGGTATATCAATAATACTTTCATTGAAAGATTTTAACATCTTGATATTAGGATAAATTTGTTTTGCTAATTTTATTGAAGCTTCGTGATCTGAACGATAGTGCCAACCTGCATATATTCTTCCTTCGCCACATACATTAGCTGCTTCAATTAATCCTTTTCTATGTTCAGGATATTTTTCAGAATAATATTCTGCAATTAATCTTGATTGTAAACTATGACCTGATGGATAAGCTGGTGATTTCATACTATCACTATCTAAAGGCATATTATCAAAATCCATATTCATTGCCTCAGCTAATTGATAAGGTCTAACTCTTTCAAATTTATTTTTATAATATCTAACAATACTAGAGCCAACATCTGCAAGTCTATCAATATCTTCTTCTCTAAACTTTAATTTATTTTCTTTTAAATATTTTTTTACTGCATAACCAACTTCACTATCGTGGTCTTTTACACTTTGCTCAATCTCACTTGTTCTATCTTTGAACATTGATTGCATTTCTTTTAATTCTTGCAATGTTTTTTTACTAGCATTTGATGGTGGTTTAGCTATAGATAATTCTTTATAGTCGCCTGAGTAATTTTTAACAGGCTTTTCATCTATCTTTGCGTGTTTTAAACTATCTATGTCTATAAACTCTTTAAACTTCATTGACCGTTTCCGTTTCCGCCATTTTTACCATTACTAGTATCTAAACTACCGTTTTCTGTTTCACCATTTTGTGTTTCTCCATTAGCGCCGTTTGGTTTGGCAACACCAAATCCTAACGCTCCATAATATCTACCTTGACCTTTTGGTACACAAACACCTAACTCTTTGTCAAATCTAAAGCCTGGTGGACATTTTCTATTTACACCTGGTTGTACATTTGCTTTTAAAAATTCTTTATAATTCATTTTCTTTTCTTAGCTGCTAATTCGTTTTTTATCCATTGTTTTGCTGTAAAATTATTTACAGGTTTATTCATCAATGATCTTGCCATTCTATTTGCTGTATTTAAAGTTTGAGTGACCAATTCTTTTTCACTTCTATTATTATCTATAATTACCATATTACTTAAACCAAATAGTCTTTGAAATTTACCCATATTAGATTGAACACCAGTCCAACTTTTTTGTACAATGTATTCTGGTATTGATCTACTTCTTGTTTTATTTCTCTCTAATGCAACATCTAAACTAGTATTTACAAAGAACATATAACAATCATATCCTAATTGATTTAATAGAGTAAATTGTCTGCTTATTACTGAATAGTCTCTACCTGTAGCGTCTATGACTAAACCTAATCTACCTGCAACATATGTATCTAATTGTGTATTAGTTGTCATTTTTGCTTTTGCTCTAATTATATTTCTAAAATATTCTTCTTGATCTGGCATAGACATAGAAAGACCTGCTTTTCTTAAACCTCTTTCAAATATTGTATCAGAATTTACAAACTTTAAACCTGATCCTGCAAAAGCTGATGATGAAACAAAAGACTTACCTGAGCCTGGTCCTCCTGCCATAAAAAATGCTTTGAATATACCAGGGTCATAAACACCCTCTTTTATAAAACTTCTAATTTGTTCTAACTCTTTCATTAACCTTTTACCCAATCTTTAGCAATTGTAAAGTTTGCTCTACTAAATTCTAATCTATCTACTAGTTTAACTGCGCCTGCAGCTTTATCAACTGCAACAAATCCCTCTGGATTAGTTACCCTATATCCATTTGGTGTTCTTATGAAATGACCAATACTTTGTATTTGTGATAGTTTTGATACTAAAAAGTTCTTAGCATTTTGTAAACTGACGTGACTTGCAATTGCAAAATATAAGGCACTTCTATTTCTATCTATCATTTTTAAACCTTCTTTTTGTGCTGTAATATATCTCTCTTTACCTCTATCAGTTTTTTTGGCGTCAATTTCTGCTTGTAATATATTATTATAATACTCTCTAAACATATCTTGTAATGTTTTTACTTTACCCATACCACCTTTTGAAGTCTTAATGTAATAATTAAAAAATGATTTAAGTCTAAAACCAACTGATAAAGGATCGTTTGATTTCATTTGATCTAATAAAGGAGCTGCTTTAGATAGTGAACCCTCAGCCATTCTTATTAGACCATCAAATCTTGACAATTCGCTTTTTGTAAATGTTGATGATCCAGTTGTGTCTGTATAGCCAGCACTTGCTAAATAAATTGCTGATGATCCTGATTTACCACTTACGGTGCCAAAACCTGCATTTAAATTATCCATAGTTTTACCTGTATAGTATGTGTGAAATACAATACCTATTCTTGCTCTGATAATTTTTTTACCTAAAGCAGAATTAAATGGCACAGCGTAAGTGATTGTATTGGGAGTAAAGGTAATCATTTTTTCGCCATCAATATTGGCAGATTTTAAATCACCTTTAGTAAATAGTAAATCGCCTTGATAGATACCATTTAGTCTTAATCTTTTTAGTTCTCTTAAACAGACATTTAATTTATCTGCAACAGGACCACTATGATTTTTACTGATATCAGCAGGCGTATAATTGATTTTTGGAGTTCTATTAAATACTGATTTAGTTCCGACAAAGAATTTGCCGTTTTCTGGATTTTTACCAGCGATAATAGCAGGCGCACCGTCCCATTTGACGGACATATTTACACGTCCGCTAGACGACCCAGCCAACATATTTCTTATTGACTTTAAAAAATTTACTGCGTTTCTACCACCATCTGAACCACGATTAATAATATCGTCTTCTAAATGTTCTAGGTGAGTATTCTTTTCGTTGGTAATATAACCTTTAAAACTAAACATTTTTCCCTCATTTTATCCATAAATTTAATCACTTTTTCCATATAAATCAATAATACTATTTATACTTTTTAAATGTATAATCACACATTATATGGGTAGGGTAGATACCACCTTGTTTATTTCTAATATTGATCTTTAGTAATATAAAAGGTGTCTCTACATCAATGTCAACTCTCTTACCTGGATTTGTTTTTCCACCATAATATGCTACGGCTGCCGTAGGATTTGCTAATTTTGACATAAAATCTTTGGTCATTTTAAAGTGTTTGATATCATTAGGAGTTTTTGCGTGAACATAATGATAACCATAACCTATACCAGATTTTAAAAATTTTATAAATTGTTGTTTATTCATTTTAGGGAAGACATTTTCTTGACTTCTTTTTATTTGACCACCATAAGTATTAAAAACAGCAGCCAATTTTGTAGGAGATAAACCTAACATTTTTAATAATTGTTTACCTTGTTTATTTTTTATCGTGCCATCTTTTTTCATTTCGTCTTCTACTAAAAATTTGGTAACCCCAGCATTAAAAAAAGTTACCGTACCAGTTGCCTTTAGTGATAGATAATATGGTTTATTATCAGCCATAACGGTAATGTCTGTCACCGTTTTGCCTATGTTTTGATCGCCTGCTGTACCAATATATGGTTGATCTGCAAATACTAAAGGTCTTCTTTGATTTAATTCACCCTCTTGTTTTACTTCAAATTTTTTAGCCATATTCCACTTATATTGTTTGGCCATTTCATCTATTATTCTTTCTGAATTTTTATTTTTATATTTACTTTCATCAGCCCACCAGGTTTTTAAATCCTCAGTCAAATCTTTTTCAAATATACTACCTCTATTTTGAGCACCACGGCCGCCTCTACTACCCTCGCCAAAAGCCAGATTTACTGATTTTAGATTTAAGTCTTTTTTAATTGTAGGTAATTGAATAGAGCCTTGAAAACCACGAGATACTTTTATATTAGTTTTCTCTCTAGGGTTTTTACTCAAAGCTATAGGATCACTTCTCTTAAATTTTTTATTAAGATAAGCGTAAACTAAAGCGTGTTCATTTAAAAACACCTTTGCTGTCTGTATATCTCTTGTTGATTTTGGTATAAAATCGTATGCCATATATCCCTCTATACACTATTTATAGAGGTATGGCAACTAATAATTCCAAAGAAATTTAGGTATACCACCGTTCTCTTGCCAGACACGGTGTTTATTTTGAAATTGTGCTAGATTTTGTGCGTCTTCTTCAAAGAAGTATTTACCAACAACATTGTTAGTAGGTTTTTCTCTAACACACCAGACAATTTTTCTACCTTTCTTTTCCATCTCCGTTGAGTAAGATAGTTTGCTAATGGTCTTAGCAGGTTTAGAATCACCTTTATGAAATTTTACTTTTTGTTTTCTAGGCATTAAAAACTCCAACTTATAAAAGAAAAACGAGTACCAGATTTAACTTCTTCTACTCTATGAGGGTATAAAAAATTTGAAGGAAAAACTAATAGGTCACCCTTGTTAAACTCTATTTTTTTATCTGTAAACATAACAAAATCACCACCTTCAAAATCATCATTTAGCAAACCTAATATACTTAATGTTGGTATACCTTTTCTTTTGCCATCAAATAATGAGTGTATATGATCGCAATGTTCGGTCATTAATTTACCAGGTAAATATCTGTTAAATCTTAATTCAGAATAACCTTCCCAACCATTATGCCAGGGAAAATTAAACTCTTTTATATAATTGTTAATTGAGTGCCACACTTGTTCCATAATTGGTATGTCGTGTTCGCATTTTTCCCAAGTTGTCTCTAATTCTTTTTCACCTGCTTGATTATGATATGAGTCTGTTCGCCTGTTGTAAAATTTATGTTCTTTCCAATCAAAATTTTGTAATTCTTTTATTGTATCATCACATATTTTATTTGATATTACATTAGGAAATCTTAATATGTAATGTTCTAAATTTTTTATCATATTAAAAAGGACCTTTTTTTTGTTTGTACTTATATTCAGTATTCTTAACAGCAGCCTGCCAAACATCCCAAGACTTCTCATCTATTAACTTTGGTTCAGGTTTACTTAATTCTGTAATACCTTTACCGTTAGGTATAAATCTTGTCATTACTTTTCTATATTCTTCACCAAGTCCTGCTTTTCTTAAACACATAGCAGTTTCGCCAGGCATAAAAGCACTTGGTGGTCTTAAATTTCTAATATCTAAATTTTCTCCGTCTAAAGTTGCTACATTATAATCAATGCTTTTAAAAGGTTTGTTTATCATCTTATCTTTATATTCAGATAACAATTTTTCTGTTTTTGTCCTATCTTCTACTATGAATTGTTCCTGTGATGTTTTAAATAATTTATAACCTTTCTTTTGTAAAAGTTTGATTAGTTTTTTTTCTTCTTTTCTTAATTGGTTTATAGGCACTTCTTTAAAAAAATGAAAGACAATACCAGCATTACCAACTCTATATTCTGCTAATCTTCTCTTTCTATTTTCACATTTACCTACCGTTAATATTAAACAACCAGTATTAATACAAAAACTAAAAAATGCGTATATTCCGGACATCATACTTTAAAATCACTAAACTTATCATAAGGGTCTTCTTTTTTAAATTCAGGTTCTTTACCCTTGTCAATTATATTTTGTGCCACATTTTCTACATCATACAATTTCATTTTAGCTCTATCAACACCTATAATAAATGATCTGTTAATAGCAGGGTCATTGTATCTGTTTTTCAATTGTTTAACTTTCATTTGACCTAGTTGTTCTAACTCATCATTAGACATTAGAGCAAACATAAAATCAGCAGTCGCTGGTAAACCAAAACTTTCTGAAGTATCTTCTAAACCAATATCTGTACTGACATAACCAGTTCTAGTTGTTTGTGTAGCAGAAAATATAGGCACATTAAACTCAACAGCAAGGCCTCTTAATTCTTCAGCGATTGCTTTTATATAAAAATAAGATGATATATTACCACCTTTAAATCTAGCACTAGCACAAATATTTAAATAATCAATAAACACAACATCTGGTTTGAAAGATTTTTTTAGAGATAATTCATTTAACAATGATCTAAAATGGCCACTATGAGCAGACGCTGTTGGATACTCTTTAATAATTAATTGACCTGTTGTTTTACTTTTTAATTTTAATATTTTAGATTCATATAAGTCTTTTGGTAATGCGTGTAGATCATCTATTGTAGTGTCTAATAAGTTTGCGTCTATTCTTTCAGCAATTCTTTCTTCAGCCATTTCTAAAGTTATATACAATACATTTAAACCTTGTTCTAAAAAGGCACTAGCACAATGACACATAAACAAAGATTTACCAACGCCTGTGCCTGCAAGAGCAATGTTCAAAGTTTTACTAGGCACACCGCCTTTTGTAATTCTATTGAAGTAAGATAAATCAAATTGAAACTTGGTCTCTTTTGTATGATACCATTTAAATCTATCATCAGCGTCTTCTATGTAATCGTGACCAATATGATTGTCAAAACTAACAGCAAGAGCTTCAGATAATATATGAGGTATGGCCTCTGGTGTTCTTTTCTGATCTTTATTGTCTAATATTTTAATACCATCTAATACTGCATTATGAACAGCACGATCTTTACAAAACTTTTCAGTTGTATCAAACAACCATTGTTGGTCAACATCTTCAGCATTCAATGTATTTAAAAGTTCTTTTACAGATTTTATTTCTTCATCATTTAAATCTTTACGATTATTTAATTCAATTAGTATGGTTTCTTTTGTAGGTAAATTTTTATATTTGTTAACAAACGAATCTATTTCTGTAAATAATATAGACTCTGGTCTCTTTGTAAAATAGATAGGTTTTATAAAAGGTAAAGCCTTACGAGTAAACTCCTCATTAAATACGAGGTTTCTCAATATTGTAATTTCTATTCTTTCGTTATTTGTTAAAGATAGCTGTGCCATTTTCAATCTGTTTCTCTAATACTTCTATTAATATATCACCAATATAATCTATAAACTCTTGTTTGTCAATGTTGGTTTCGTGTGGGTTAAAAATAATATCATAATCAAACTTCATAGGCAAGGTGCCATCAGGATTTTCATCTTTAGCAAAGCCTACTTTACCATACTTGTAAATAATACCTTTGAATTTACCCTCTAATATTTTTATACAGGTAAAATCTTCGCCTTGTTTTTGGACAAAAGCGTATTTCTTATTCTTCGTCTGATCCGTAGGTGAATTTTTGTTTGGTGTATTCATCAATTTTAGTTAGTACCTCTTTTGTAAAATATTTTTCTGGCTCAGTATTGATAGACTTACCAAAAACTTTTGTGCCGTCAGGCATTTCATATCTTGTAGATACTTTCTTAAATACACCAGCTTCTTCGCCTAGTTCTAAAAGACCATAGTATCTGTCAAGAC
>CETH01004706.1_pt1 | contig 11255 bp, 18 predicted proteins | sample 361461 | NCBI WGS metagenome assembly CETH01 (sample SAMEA2622695, study PRJEB7988) | marine metagenome | isolation source: saline water (ENVO:00002010), including
GTCCACGTATCAGAGATTTCCAAGGATTCTCTGAAAGAAGTATGGATGGTCAAGGAAACATTTCTGTTGGTATCAAAGAACATTTGGTATTCCCAGAAATTAACCCAGATGATTTAGTAACTATTCATGGTTTACAAATCAACATCAAAACTACAGCTAAATCTAACAAAGAAGGTGTAGAACTTCTAAAACTATATAATTTCCCATTTAAAAAACAATAATATGGCAAGAAAAGCACTAGTTGTTAAAGACTCAAGACGAAAAGAGAAAATCTTAAAAGCTAAAGCTGAAGGGCGAAAACACAAACAAGCCACAAGATTAGTTAATAGATGTTCTCTATGCGGAAGAAGACATGGATACATGAGATACTTTGACATCTGTAGAATTTGCTTCAGAGAGTTAGCTGTAACAGGTAAACTAACTGGAGTAAAAAAATCTTCATGGTAAAAAATTAAAATTTACAAATATGGTAACAGACTCAATAGCTGATTTATTGACCAGAATCAGAAACGCTCAAAAAGCGAAAAAAGAAAACACAAATTGTAGATATTCTAAAATTAAACATGGAATTTGTGAAATCATGGTTAAACACGGTTTCTTAAATAAAGTTGAAGTGGTTGGCGAACATAAAAAAGAGTTAGTAATAACATTAAACTACGCTAGACCAAACCTAACTTTGAAAAGAGTTTCATCACCTGGTCAAAGAATCTACAAAAAACATACAGAATTCAAACCAGTAAAAGCTGGCTTGGGTATAGAAATTATCTCGACATCTAAAGGATTAATGCCTCAATATAAAGCATTTAAATCACAATTAGGTGGAGAAGTAATTTGCAAAATTTATTAATTCAATATAAAAATGTCAAGAATAGGTAAATTACCAGTAATCATCCCATCAAACGTGGAAGTTTCTATTACTGAAAACACTGTATTAGTTAAAGGACCTAAAGGAGAATTACAAATTGAATACAAACCACTTGTAAAAATCACTTTAGAAAATAACGAAGTACAAGTAAACCCTGTGAATGAAACAAAAGAGGCGCGATCGATGCATGGATTATACCGTTCATTGATTTCTAACATGGTTACGGGAGTAACTGATGGCTATGAAAAACGTCTAGAAATCCAAGGGGTTGGTTACAGAGTTAAAAAAATTGGAACAAACTTAGAGTTCTCTTTAGGGTTCTCTCATCCAGTAAAATATATTGTTAAAGAAACTGTTTCTGCAGAAATTGATAAAGAGAAAAATAATATCATTATCGTAAGCGGAATTGACAAACAACACGTTGGTCAAGTTGCGGCAGAAATTAGATCTCTTAAAAAACCTGAACCATATAAAGGTAAAGGTATTCGCTATGTTGGCGAAAGAATTATTAGAAAAGCTGGTAAACAAGCTGCTAAATAAATAATTAACTAAAAATGACTAATCAAGTTGCAAGAAAAAAAAGACACAAAAAAATTAGATCTAGAGTGATTGGTTCTCAATCAAAACCTAGACTATCTGTGTTTCGGTCGTTAACAAATATCTACGCTCAACTTATTGATGATGAAAATGGTGTTGTTCTTGCGCAAGCATCAAGCATCAAAAGCAAAGATAAAGTGACCAAAACTCAATCAGCCCAAAAAGTTGGTGAAGAACTAGCTAAAAAAGCTAGCGAAAAGAAAATTAGCGAATGTGTATTTGACAGAGCTGGATATAAATTCCACGGAAGAGTTAAAGCACTAGCTGAAGCTGCAAGAGAAAACGGACTAAAATTCTAATTAAAAAACAATGAAATCTCACAGAAAAAATTTCAAAGCCAAAAAAGAGTTCGAAGAATCAGTGATTCAAATTGACAGAGTTACTCGTGTAGTAAAAGGTGGACGAAGATTAAGATTCAGAGCAACAGTTTGTGTTGGAGATAAAAAAGGTCGAGTTGGAGTTGGTATCGGTAAATCTAATGAGGTTACTGGAGCAATTCAAAAAGCAGTAAACTCTGCTAAAAAAACTATGATCAAAGTTCCTCTATTCAAAGGAACTATCCCTCATGACCACCAAGTTAAATTCAAAAGTGCAATGGTACTTTTCAAACCAGCTCAAGCTGGTACGGGTATAATTGCCGGTGGAGCTGTTAGAACTGTGTTAGAGTTAGCAGGTGTTAAAAACATCTTAACTAAATCATTAGGAACTACTAACAAATTATCTACATCAAAAGCTACAATTTTAGCTCTAAGCGAACTTAGAAAAACTCCTGCAATGGAAAAAGCTGAAAAAGCTAAACAAGAAAACAAACAAAAAGCTCCTGCTAAAAAAGGACCAGCTAAAAAAGCTGCACCAAAAAAAACAGAAGCTGCTAAAAAAGCTCCAGCTAAAAAAGCACCTGCCAAAAAGGCTCCTGCTAAAAAAGCTGAGTAATTCAATCATAAATTAATGAATTAAGATGAGTAAATTACATAACTTAAAATCATCATCTCTAAAAAGAAGAAAACGTGTTGGACGAGGAAACGGATCTGGACACGGAACATTCTCAACTCGTGGGATGAATGGTCAAAACTCTCGTAAATCTGGAGGTGTAAGACCTGGGTTCGAAGGAGGTCAAACTCCCCTATGGAAAAAACTTCCAAAATTAAGAGGTTTTAAAAGCATTAATAGAATCGATTATTTTATACTAAACTTAACTGATTTAGAAAATATTTGTGAAAATGGTGATACTGTAAACGCTGAATATTTATCAACAAAAGGTATCTTACCAAAAAAACAAGCAATTAAAGTTTTAGGTAGTGGTGAATTATCTAAAAAATTAACTGTTGAAGTTGACAAAGCTTCTAAATCCGCAGTAAAAGCCATTGAGAAAGCCGGTGGAACTGTTAAACTTTTAGTAAACTAATAAAACGATTTAAAAATGCAAAAACTAGTTCAAATCTTCAAAAACCAAGGTCTAAGAAAGAAGATACTGTTTACAATAGCAATTATTGTAGCTTACAGATTTCTAGCTCAAATCTCGATTCCGGGAATTGATTTAGTCGCTCTAAAAAGTATCTTTGAACAAAATGAGTACCTAAGCTTATTCTCACTATTAACTGGTGGATCTGCTGAAAACTTCTCAATTGTACTAATGGGACTTGGTCCATACATTAATGCTTCGATTATTGTTCAATTACTTACAGTAATATGGCCAAAATTAGAAGAAATGTCTAAAGAAGGTGAAACTGGTCGTAAAAAACTAAATGCAATCACTAGATGGTTAACGCTACCGTTAGCATTCCTACAATCATATGGAACAATCTTACTTTTGAATTCACAAATGCCAATTATTTCAAACATTAGTGATCCATCAGTAATTCTTCCAATAATGCTAACCGTATCTACTGGTTCTATATTATTAATGTGGTTAGGTGAAATAATGACAGAAAACGGAATTGGAAACGGAATTTCCCTTTTAATTCTCGTATCAATCATTTCAACTGTACCAACTGCCTTAGCTCAAAACTTAATTGTGGCTAGCTCAGACATTAATCAATTAATACCAGTTGTATCAGTAATTCTATTTACACTAGCTCTAATCGTAGCAACTGTAATAGTTACTGACGCAAGTCGTGAAATACCTGTAGCCTACGGTTCTAAAACTAAAAAAGCTTCAGTAAGCTCACTTCCAATCAAAGTTAATCAAGCTGGAATGATCCCAATTATCTTTGCAGTATCTGTAGTAACTTTACCTACAATTGTTGCACAGTTAATGTCAGGATCAGCCTCTAGTACTTTAGTTGCAATCTCAGAATTTATTCTTGCTAACTTTGGAATGAATCAACCACTTTATATCTTAACTTTATTCTTACTTATCCTTGGATTTACATACTTCTATGTAAATATTACCTTCGATACAGATAAAGTTTCAGAAAACATACAAAAAAGAGGTGGATATATCCCAGGAATTAGACCAGGAAAAAATACTGCAGAATATTTAAGACAAGTTTCAGATAGATTAAACTTATTTGGTGGACTATTTATTGCACTTATCGCTGTACTTCCAATTATTTTCCAAAATATTATTGGGACAACAGGAAATCAATTACCTCTTCTGATTTCAGGGGCCGGAATATTGATTATCGTGGGTGTGATATTAGACTTAAAACGTCAAGTTGAAGCCAACTTAATCTCAGATAATTATAATAATCTTATATAAGATAATTTATATACCCAAGCCAGACTATTACAGTCTGGCTTTTTTTGTTGCTTAATATAAAAAATTATATAGAATTTAGATATTAAAATATAATAAAGAAAATCATGAATTTATTAGTACTATTTGGAGTCCAAGGTTCTGGGAAAGGAACACAGGCCAAATTATTAGCAGAGAAATTTAACTATCAAATTTTTGAAACAGGAGCTGAACTACGAAAAATTGCAAAAGAAGAATCATCTTTTGGAATTGAAATCAAAGAAACAATTAACGCCGGAAACCTAGTTTCAAGTAATCATATTAAAAGATTAATTGAAAGCTTTATAGAAAAAAACAAAGACCAAAAAATTATCTTTGATGGATTTCCTAGAAATCAAGAACAATTAAAAACATTTCAAGAAATAATTGAAAAGTCTCAATTAGAATTTAAAGCTATAATTTTTGAACTAAGTAAAGAAAAATCAATCGAAAGATTACTTAAAAGAGCTCAAATCGAAAATAGAGAAGATGACACTCAAGATATTATAGAAAAAAGAATTTCAATTTTCTATAATGATACTTTGCCTGTTATTGAAAAAATAAAAGAAAACTACGAAGTAATCGAAATTGATGCAGACCAAAGTATAGAAAATATTCACGAAGAATTAATAAAGAAAATATAATGATTAAAACACAAAAAGAAATTAATGGAATTAAAGCTTCGGCTAAAGTCTTAGTTGAAACATTAGAATTAGTAGAAAAAAATATCAAAGTAGGAGTAACAACTAATCAGTTAGATAAAATTGCCTATGATTATATTATTTCTAAAGGTGGTAAACCAGCCTTCAAAGGACACCATGGATTTCCAAACACAATCTGCAAAGCTGTAAATGATGAAATTGTTCACGGTATACCTGACGACACTCCCCTTCAAGAAGGTGATAAAATCACTGTTGACTGCGGCGTAGTTTTAAATGGATTTTATAGTGACTCAGCTTTCTCTAAAATAGTAGGTGAAAACCCAGAAGCTCAAGAATTTATAGATGACTGCCAACAAATTTTATATAAAGCTCTTAGGTTTATAAAAGATGGAATTAGAGTTGGCGATTTAGGACACTATATTCAAAGTATTACTCGAGAAAAAGGATACAAAATTTTTAAAGACCTAACAGGTCATGGTGTTGGAAACGCTCTTTGGGAACCACCACAAATTTTAAATTTTGGAAAACCAAACACGGGTCCAACCTTAAAAGAAGGTATGATAATCTGTGTAGAGCCAATAATTGGAATTAAAACCGGCCAAATGGTAACTCTAGATGATGATTGGACAATTGCATCTATTGATGGAAGCTTAGGTTGTCAATGGGAACATATGATCTTAATCAAAAAAGATGGATGTGAAATTCTTACAAAAAGATCTAATGAAAACATTGAAGTACATTTGAAAAATTAAAATTAATAAAAAATCAAGTAAAAATTGAAAAAAATCTTGCAATATTTTATTTGATAATGTAGTATCATGACGCTTAATTTAATTTATGGTCAAAGAACAAAAAATCGAAGTTGATGGATTAGTACTGGAAGCACTGCCGAACAGTGAATTTAGAGTTAAACTTGAAACTAATGATCATGAGATAAGAGCCTCAATTTCTGGTAAAATTAGAATCAATAATATTCGTATTTTACAAGGCGACAAAGTCAAAGTTGAATTATCTCCATATGACCTTAACAAAGGTCGAATCACCTATAGATATAAATAAAAATAAACATGAAAGTACGATCTTCCGTAAAAAAAATGTGTAAAGACTGTAAAGTCATTAGAAGAAAAGGTGTAGTTAGAATTATCTGCAAAGTTTCTAAAAGACACAAACAAAGACAAGGATAAAAATTTAATATTATAAAAATATGGCAAGAATTGCTGGGATTAATCTCCCTAAAGAAAAAAGAGTACCTATTGCTTTAACCTATATCACTGGTATTGGTCGAGCATCAGCTGAAGCTATCTGCTTAAAGTTGAAAATCGATACAGCTAAAAAGCTTAAAGATATCACTGAAGACGAGTTAAATGCGATTCGTGCTGAAATGAAAAGCTACGTTTTAGAAGGTGATCTGAGACGTGAAGTTGCAATGAACATTAAACGTAAACAAGAAATTAACTGTTACGTTGGAATGAGACACTCTAAAGGTCTTCCTGTAAGAGGTCAACTCACCAAAACAAATGCAAGAACAAGAAAAGGTAAGAGAAGAACGGTTGCAAACAAAAAGAAAGTAACTAAATAATAATTTTTTTTAATATGGTAAAATACAGTCAAAAATCTACCAAAAAGGTTAAAAAAAGTGTACCTCACGGGAAAGTTTACGTTCAAAGTTCATTCAATAATACTTTAGTAACGATTACCGATTTAGAAGGAAACACTGTAGCCTGGAGTTCTGCTGGATCTAACGGATTCAAAGGGTCAAGAAAATCGACTCCTTATGCAGGACAAGTAGCTGCTGAAAATGCAGCTGAAAAAGCAAAAATACATGGACTTGAAAAAGTAGATGTATTTGTTAAAGGTGTTGGACCGTCAAGAGAACAATCTATTAGAGGTCTACAAGCCGCTGGAGTGCAAGTATTAAGTATAACTGATATTACTCCAATTGCACATAACGGTGCAAGAGCCAAAAAACCAAGAAGAAATTAATAAAATAATCATATGTCAACATATAGAGGACCAATCGTAAGAAAAGCCCGACGTTATGGAGCAATGATTTTCTCTAACGGTAAAAGTAAACAAAACGCTTTTAACAAAAGAAAATATGCACCAGGACAACATGGTAGATCTTCATTTAGATCTATGTCTGAATATGCCAAACAATTGCAAGAAAAACAAAAAGCAAGATTTATGTTTGGATTAACAGAAAAAAAATTCAGAAAATATTATAATAAAGCTGAAAAAACTGCTGGTATCACTGGTCAAGAACTTCTAAAATTACTAGAAAGAAGATTAGATAATGTTATTTTTAGAGCAGGATTAGCTGAAACAAGAAGACAAGCTAGACAAATGTCGAGCCATGGTCACATGCTATTTAACGGAAGAAGAGTTGATGTACCATCAATTGAAGTAAAAGTTGGTGATACTATTCAAGTTAGAGAAAAATTAACTAAATCAAAACTCTTTGAAGAAGTTAAGGCAACCAAAAAAGCTAACCATCCTAAATGGTTAGAGGTTGATTATGGTAAACTAACTATAAAGGTAATTGCATTACCTGACAAAGACGATGTTGAAGTTATGATTAACTCTCAAGCTATCGTTGAATTCTACTCTAAATAAAACATAATTTTAATTGCTATGCATTTAATTCAAGAAGAAATTGGTTTGCCTTCAATAAAAATTGAAGAAACAGACCAAAACACAACAATTTTTACAATTAGTCCCCTTCCATCTGGATACGGTACTACACTTGGAAATGCCATGCGAAGAGTTTTACTTTCTTCAGTTCCTGGAACAGCAGTTACTGGAATCAAAGTAAAGGGTAAAAACTACGAATATTCGACAATTGAAGGGGCTTCAGACAGCGTTCTTCAAATGTTACTTAACCTTAAACAATTAAACGTTAAGTTAAACAATGTTACTCAAGCAGACTTAACGCTTAAAGCTGATAAAAAAGGAGATGTAACAGCTAGCATGATTGAAAAAGATGCTAATGTTGAAATTTTAAACCCTGAATTAGTAGTTACTACATTAGAAGACAAAACTAATCTAGAAATTACAATCAGAGTAGAAAAAAACGTAGGTTATATTACATCAAAAGAAAGACAGGCCCAAGAAACCTTAGTTGACTGGATTTGGACAGATGCGTTTTATTCTCCAGTTAAAAAAGTAAGATTCCATCAAGAAAACACTCGTGTTGGTCAAATGACTAATCTTGATAAACTTACACTTGAAATCCAAACAAACGGATCAATCACTCCAACAGAAAGTATGCGTTTTGCATCAAATCTATTAACATCTTATTTTTCATTATTTAATGAAGAAAAAATTGCAGTGGAATCAGACTTCCTAAGCAACGTTGATAGTATTTCATCAAAACAACAATCACAAATAGTTGAAGCACCAGCTAAAGAAACTTACACTCCAATTGAAATCTTAGGATTATCACCAAGAACATTAAACGCATGTATTAACGGTGATATTGGATCAATTGAACAATTAGTTAAATGTTCAGAAGCAAAACTATCTAACTTAAGAGGTTTTGGTAAGAAAGCTCTAAATGAAGTTAAAGATGCTTTAGCAGGTCGAGGACTTTCACTTGCAGACGAGTAAAATTTATGCTAAAAGTAAATCAAATAATTCTTAAAAAATGAGACACCAAAAGAATAAGACCGGTTTAAGAAGTTCAAAAAGTCACTTAAAAGCTTTATACAGAAACTTAATTACAGCACTTTTCGAACACGAAACTATTAAAACAACTGAGTCTAGAGCTAAGACAATTAGTCCTATTGTAAACCAACTAGTAACTTCAATCAGAAATAAAAATGATAGAGAAGCTATTAGACTACTTGGTAAATACATTACAAAAAAAGATGTTTCTAAAAAAATCATTTTAGAAATGAAAGCTAAATTCCAAAATAATTCTGGTTATACTAAAATTCATAAGCTAGGACACAGAGTTGGAGACGGAGCTAAATATGTTCAAATTCAATTAAATTATTAAAACCATGAAAACAGTATTTGTAGATACTCAAAAGATAGAAAGAAAATGGTATGTATTTGACGCTAAAGATCAAGTACTAGGTAGATTTGCTACCAAAATTGCCGATATCTTAAGAGGTAAAAATAAACCAAGTTTTAGCCCAAACCACGATAATGGTGACTTTGTTATCATAATCAACGCCAAAGATTTAAAATTAACTGGTACTAAAGAGCAAGATAAAATGTATTATCGTCACTCTAGATATCCAGGAGGTTTAAAATCTGAATCAGCTGAAACTCTAAGAATTCAAAATCCAGAAAAAATTGTTTTTGAAGCAATCAAAGGAATGATTCCAAGAAACAAACTAAGAAAACCAATTTTATCTAAACTTAAAATTTTCGCTTCAGCAGAACACAATCATGAAGCACAACAACCTACTAACCTAGAAATCTAATGGCAGCTACAGAAAATAAAAAAATCGAAACTCCAAAAGGAAATTATTTCTATGCTTGTGGTAAAAGAAAAACTGCAATTGCTAAAGTAAGATTTTATCCAAAAGGAGAAAATAAAATCACTGTAAATGGAGTAGATATTAAAGAATGGTCTGATTATTCAGAACAAATCCAAAAAATCAAATCTCCACTTAGTCTTCTAAACGTTAAAGATTATACAATTACTATTAAAGTAATCGGTGGTGGTCACAATGCTCAAGCAGAAGCTATGAGACTTGGTATTGCAAAAGCTTTAACTGTACTTGATGAAACAAATAGAGGTTCACTTAAAAAAGTTGGATTCCTATCAAGAGATTCAAGAATTAAAGAAAGAAAGAAACCAGGTTTAAAAAGAGCAAGAAGAGCATCTCAATTCTCGAAACGTTAAGAAATACTTATACAAAAAATATCAAAAATCCAATACTTATGTACTGGATTTTTTTTATGTAAAATCATCATATTGTAAAAAATTTGACAAATTAATCAAATTAATGTATTAAGTTATAAACAATATAAAATATTTCAATTTATGTCAAATCTAAACTTTGGTCAGGTAGCTTCTCTATTAACTAATTTAGAAAAAGGAAGCATTTCTTTTGGAGCAGGTATTCCGGATCCAGATACAATACCATTTTCTATAATTCAAGAAGTATCGAAATCAATCTTTTCAGATGAAAATCTACCTATGTTAAGTAATTACAATGGAGCTAGCGGTATCCCTCAAGCACAAAACTATTTTTTAGGAAACTTTAAAGATACAAAAATTAAAGAACCTGGATGTATTATTACAAATGGAGGACAAGAAGGATTAGACTTATGTGGAAAACTAATTTCTAAAAATCAAAATGGAGTTCTAGTTGAAAACCCAAGCTATCCTGGAGCTTTGTTTACATTTTCGATATACGGGTTCCCTATTCATACCTTTGAAGTGCTACCTGAATTTAAAATAGATAACTTTAAAGAAAGTATATTAAAATCAGATGCTAAATTTGTTTACTTAATTCCAAACAATCATAATCCATTAGGAATATCTTATACTAGAGTACAAATGGATCAAATTTCAGAAGTTTTGAGTGATTCAGGTATATACATCATTGAAGATGATCCTTATAGTAAAATTTCATTTACGGAAAGACAAACTACTCTTATGCATCAAGTTTATGGAAATACAATCTACATTGGAAGTACATCAAAAATTCTTACTCCAAGTTTAAGAATGGGGTATGTTGTAAGTAATCAAAGTACAATTAACAATCTAAGCCGATTAAAGATGTGTGCAAATATATGTACTAATCCTTTTACTCAATTACAGGTAATTGGCGTATTTGAACTTGAAAAATTTCAACATGTTTTAAATGATAATATCAGAAAGTATAAAGAAAAAAGAGATACAATGATAAAATCAATTGAAAAACATTTAGGTGAAAATGTTAGTTATGAAGTACCCCAAGGAGGTTTATTTTTATGGTTAACTCTACCTAAAGAGATAGATTCTGAAGAATTATTTAAAAAATCTATCCAGAAAAAATTAGGAATATTCCCCGGATACTTATTTTTCACAGGTGAAGATAAACCTAAAAATCATATAAGATTAAATTTTTCAAATCCAAAATTAGAAAATATAGATAAAGGAATCAAATTATTAGCAGCTCTAATAAATGAATTAGTTCCTCATAAAATATAAAACAGCTGCCCAAGCTGTTTTTTTATATTAAGCCCTTAGATTGATGCTGCCATAAATCATAGTATTTGCCTTTCATTCTTAAAAGTTCTTTGTGAGTTCCCTCTTCTATAATTTTACCTTTTTCTAAAACTATAATTCTATCCATGATTGAAAGAGTAGAAAGTCTATGCGCAACTGCAATTACGGTTTTATTTTGCATAGCAAGCTCTAAAGAGTCTTGAATATCCTTTTCCGTTTTAGAATCAAGGGCAGAAGTTGCTTCAT
>CETH01064397.1_pt1 | contig 11254 bp, 23 predicted proteins | sample 361461 | NCBI WGS metagenome assembly CETH01 (sample SAMEA2622695, study PRJEB7988) | marine metagenome | isolation source: saline water (ENVO:00002010), including
TCTCTTCTGAAGAGTTGTCATTTGTAATAGAACAGTTTGTGAACGGTAAGATGAAGACTAATTGTAACCCCGTTTAGTCTTGGTCAGGGGGAAGATGAATTCCTGTTAAGGAATGTGAAGTATTTATAATACCACGGTCAGGAATTCCTGTCAAGACTTCCGACCAGTTTATCATCTTGCACAAAGTAAACGTAGTCTAACATCGAATCATCCAGTGTCTGCAAGGCATCTTCCTTGGTATGAACCAATGCTTCACCTGCTAAATTAAAACTTGTATTCATCAACACAGGTACTCCAGTAGCATTATGAAACTCTCTCAACACCTCACACATAAAACCATCCGTAACTGTTTGCATCCTACAAGTACCATCAACGTGAATAATACCAGGACATTCATCCTTTGCTTTCTGTTTAGCTTCAAAGTTAACTGTCATTGAAGGAGAAGATTTAAGACCTAAGGTCTCAAAATACTCTTCAAAATACTCTTCTAAAATGATACCAGCAAACGGTCTATACCATTCTCTTTTCTTAATAAGGTTAACTCTATCTCTTGCATCCTCACCACGTGGATCAAACAGGATAGAACGGTGTCCTAGGGCACGTGGACCTGCTTCTGGTTGGCCATCATAGATAGCAACAGAACGTCTTGATGCAATAAGATCTGCAATATCTCTAGGAGTTGATGTCTTACCTACAGTTAATGGTTCCTGTTCTTCTAAAGAATGATAGAAAGTATCTTTCAACTCTAAAGGTTTCTCGTCTTGTTTATTGAGTTTATACACAAACAATGCAGCACCTAAAGAATTACCAGTGTCATCAGCATTAGGTTCAAAAAAGAAATTAATATCTGGATTATTTTTAATGAGGTAAGCATTAGTAACTACATTTAAAGCATACCCACCTGTCAAAATAACATTCTTTACACCAGTTGTATTAACATATTTTTTAACTAAAAGATCTACTGCCTTCTGAGTTTCATTCTGAACGTGATAAGCATAATCAGCATAGGGTTTATAGTTTTGTTTAGTAACCGTATCCAACATCTTATTGAACTTTGTGTTACTAGTACTAACAACAAACCCTTCGTGTGCAAAGAACTGATCTATAGGTGTAGTACCAAAGAACAAAGGAGGTAGATTGGTTGGTTGTCCATAAGCAGCTAGACCCATTGTCTTACCATTCTCCAATGGACCTTCACCTATTAAAGTGGTAGCACTTTCATAAACCTTAGTGATACCATAACCACTTTTAATTTTAATATCTTCACAAGTATACTTCCCACGTAAATGCTGCACTAAACTTGAATAACCTTTAGAAATATGTTTAGGGGATCTAACAAAGGTAGCATTCTCCATCCAAAATGCTTTATGTAATGTCCTGAATCTAACAGGTTCCTTAAACAAGTATACACTTTCACACTCTCTACCAATATGTTTAACAGCACCTTCACCATCTCGACAAACTTCTATCTTCCCATCTTCAGGATCCCATATCTGTGATCCATCTCTATCAATAACAAATACTAAAGCAGTACCATCAAACTTGCTACTATTATATGCGTGTGTTGCGTGTGATAGATGATGTTCTGGGGTCATATCTATCCAATCATTAGTAGGATCTATATGAGGCAACCTCTTACATATAAAAGCCCTGATAACATCACTACAAGCTTGATTATGTGTAGGGGATTGCATTACAATCGCATCTATCTGTCCCTTTGCTGCTTCTATTCCTTTTTCGATAGCAAGGAAAGGTTGCTTGTCTCTTTTTCTTCTAGAATATCTTTCTTCTTTACCAAAGTATTCCAATTCCCCATCATTAATCACGCACACACTTGAATCGTGTGCAAGACTAAAACCTAGTATTCTATATCCCATAAAAAAAGGGGTCGGTATGACCCCTAGTATATCATATAAAAATATTTATGCCAACAGTCCTAATGAACCTGCCGTGATTCCTACACAAACAAAGAATCCAAACTCAAAGAGTTCTCTATATGGACTACGCAAGAAAGAATTGAGAGACATTAGTACTAAGGTAGACGGCTACAATAGTTACGAACAAAAATAATTGGGTCATTGGTAGGTAAAAATACTCTAATACTATATAGGTATTTTTACTCTGTGTCAAGCCCCAGATGGTACAGTAGCAGGTTGCATTTGCCGAACCCTTATACCTTTACCACCATCCTGATCATCGTCGTCATCATTAATTGCTCTTAAAATAAGTTCAACCAAGACTAAAGCAGCCATAGGATAAAAAACCCAGAGGACTGCTACTAGTGGTGAAATTGAATCTGATGCTGTGACTAGATCAGTCATAAATGTGTTCGTTACGAAATATTATTTATAAGATTTGTTAAGTTAAAAAGGAAACATAGTACCAAAGATAAAGTAGTTGATCGTAGCACAAACTAGACCAAACATTGCAGCACGACCATTAATACGCTCTGCATATCTCCAATACCTATGTTCCCAATCAACTTGCATTTAACTAAAGTATGTGAACTTAGTATAGAGAGCAATCGCAACCCAGAAGGCTACCATTGTAAACCTTCCGTTTGCTCTAAAAAAGATATCTGTATTCATTAGAAGATACCTGGAATGATTTGACCTGTTGTTGCATAAGCACCGAATGCGGCTACGAAACCGATCATTGCCATCCAACCGTTAAACTTTTCTGCTTCTGGAGTCATTGTCTTTCTTGGATTAAGGGGTAGAAATTAAAAAGAGACCTGTCAACATTAAAAAATGCCAGGTATAACTGCACCGAATAGGATGTAGTTATGGACTAGTGCGAAGATACCAATCATCGCTAGGCGACCATTGAGTTGTTCTGCGTGTGGTCCGTATCCTTGATAGTCTTCAACATACTGCATAGGTGGTTCAGCAGAAAACATATTCTGTTTACCATACTCAGTAGTTGTATACTTCTTGGCGACTGATGAAGTCATCGAGTGTATTGTTAAGAAACGTTACGCAATTATATATGAAAAGTTAAGAGGATTATAGGGTGGTATACCGTATAAAATCAATTAACATTCCTAATGACAATCATCAGTAAATTCAATGAGACTGTGGTGCTAATGGTTCTGCCTCCTCTTCATCCCAGATATCAGGGTATATCCTTTTGTCATCAGATTCATACGGAGGGGCTATCATTGCAGCATAATCTAGAATACTAGGTGCACCTGTTACAAATGCGTTACAGGTAGCAACAACGCCAAATGAAACAACGATACCAAGTACCCCTGCCTCACATAACTTGAAGATTTCTAACCTGTTCACTAGAGTTTTCTTTCGCTGTACATAATATAACACAAAAAAAGGGGTTCAGAGAACCCCCTGTGCCACTTTAATAATCGTCATCGTACTGTTGAGACTCCACCCACTCAGCATTGTTTCTACAGTATGCGTTAGCATCTATCTCCATACGCCAGTGAGTAAGAGTATGAAGTGTCTCTATCACAACCATCATACCAATTAATAATACAGGCCCTGCCCATAGTGGGTGCATCATTACTTCTCCTGCTTTTTTCATCTCTGGGTAAAATCAATACCTTCCATATGATCATACTCGTGTTGGAAGATGCGTGCAACAAATCCAGTTAACTTCTCCTTACAAGAGATCTTGGATTCATTTTCATATTTTACCACAACACTTACAGGTCTTGCAACAGTTATTTCTTTTCCTGGATACGATAGACACCCCTCTACCATCTCAGAAGTTTCGTGTGAGTACTTAAGTATCCTAGGGTTAAAGCAGGTTGTAGTGTCTAGGGATACTGTATCAGTCATCATTACAAATGCTCTTTCATTAATTCCTATCTGGTTAGCAGAAAGACCTACCCCATTATGATGAAACATATTCTCCATCAAAGTATAGGATAGACTCTGACGATCTAAATTATAACTACAGTTCTTTACCTTCTCGTGTAGCAGTTTAGATTCGGATGGTATCAATTTGTATATCATAAAAATATTTAGATAAAAAAAGACCCCTCAGTGAGGGGTCTTCGGGTGTTCCGATTGTAGAGACCGCACGAACGATGTCTCAATCTTATTTAGAAGGTGAACTTAGCACCAATCTTAGCACCCCAGTTACGGATTGTGTCACCGTCAGCATCTTCGCCAGCAGTAGCACCAGAGATCTCTGCATAAGCAGCAAGATCATCATTTAGAGGTACAGAAGCACCAACCTTACCAGAGATCTCAGTCTCTGTATCGTCAGCAGTTTCTGTGTGAACTAATGAAGGACCACCTTGTACATAGTAAGCAATCTTACCTTCAGCACCTACTGTACCTTCGTATCCGATATGTACATCTGTTGTTGCAGCAGCGTACTCGCCATCTGGATAAGAAAGGTTGCTTTCAACGTTCACATAAGGACCAGCAAAAGCGGCTCCAGCGAGAAGGAAAGGTGATGCAGCTACAGCTGCGATTGTTGATTTAATAGACATTTGTTTTAAAGTATCTCGCAAGAATTAAAAAATCCTGCGGATGGTAGCACCCCCGACTAGGGTACTGTTTGCATCAACGCAGGATTACGATCGTTCGAGTCCTTTGTATGAAGTTATTTATAATACATCAGTATTTCAAATATGTCAAGCCCTATCAAATAAGTACGGATCTCTACCCCCAAACACCAACTCTCCAGTGTCTGACTGACCTATGTCGTAAGCCTCAATATGATTCTCAGTGAGTCTAAAAAAACTCTCTACATTAGCATTCCTTATACGACAGTTAAGTCCTCCTGATCCATTCCAAGCAACACCATCAAATCTTACTAGCATATCACAGCATTCATTCCTCTTCTTATCCTGACTGAAGTTGAGAACAATAACCTCAGTGTCAGAAATATATTCTAGGAGATGGTACCGTTCACGGTATGGAGATGCTTCACCTTGATAATCATACCACTGTTTAATATGAAGCCACTCATCCTCCTCTGTCACAGAGACACAAGCGTGTGCCCATCTAGTAGGATTAGTCTGTGCCTGACGAAGGTTATCCCATCTGCCTAAGAACCACTCCTTCATATACCCATCTTTATCCTCATAGGACTTACAACTTCAACTTGAATAGGTCTACTAAGAATATCACCAAGTCTTTGATATGCTATAGCAGTCATTACTTGAGGTGCTATGAAAGCAATCATAGCAATCACCCAGAAGACATAATAGTAGTTCTCTTTGTTTTGGGTTCTCATTTGTAACAGAAAAGAAAATCGTTAACAAGACTATGTGATTTTTCCTGTCCGAACTTACCTTTCAGGTATCCAGCAACAGGATCTAGTTCAGTCATATATGTATCAAACTCTTTATACACTGTGGTGTCTTCACCATCAGGTGTTTCCCACTCAAGCAACTTCTTATACTCATCAAGATACTTCTGGAACATTGGAAGATGATCATTCACCTCATCAGCAGTACACTTAGCAATGTATATATTCTCAGAGAAATGATTACCCTTCTCAAAGAATCTATAATCCCCTTCATACACAGGTAGATCTGGTACAGACATCAAGTAATGTTCTACTGGATGCTGAAAGTCAAATACAATGATGACTCTCTTCTCATTAAATCCCATTAGATCCATACCAAAGCAAGGAAGGTTACCACACCATCCATTAGCACCTGTCTTAGGATATAATATGTTGTTGTATATACTTGACTTCTTATCCCAAATGTCCACCTCTCTGGACTTAAGGATGTATTCATTAGTATAAATCTTTGCTGTCAGATTCGTACCCTTCTCTTCCCAATCTGCCCAAGTATGTTGATACTCAAGGTCGGGTAATGTTTTCCAGAGTGCTTCTTTGTACTTGTCCCACATACTAAATCCTACCTTTTTGTTTATGAATATCTAGATGTTCCATTGGTGGTCCTTCAGGAGGTTTAATTTTAATATTAAAACTTACAATAATTTTATCTTCGTCAGATTCACTTTGCACAGTTTCGTGTTCTAACCAGCCTGGAAATAACAATAACGTTCCAGTCTTAGGTTGGATCCTCATCCTTGCCGCAACTTGGAATATTAAATCATCACACCATAAATGGTTTGCTAAGTTACCTATAGGATTATAAAAACTAATACTACCAGCACCCTCTGGATGCCTAAGATAATAAACTCCACTAATCATAGAATTGTAATGACTATGACGAGGAATATATGCTCCCTTTTCATACACTGTCCACCAAGACTGTAAAGGAATAAAGTCTATATTAGGTACAAATTTTCTATATGAATCATATATGTTCTGCATTATATGCTTCATCAAAGGTCGATACCTTTGTTCTTCAAAAAGATTGAAGTCATAGTAGCAAGTTGTACCGTGCTCTCCTCTCTTAAAAGAAGCATTCGGTTTAGCATAACTAATCTTTGGATGATCGTCGTATATTAACTTGATCATATCATCAAAAGATGGAGGTGATGTAGCCACCTCCATAACAGAAAAAGCTTCACGAGAATGTTTTTGTATATTACTCGGAAGATTTTCCATTAATCTGCTTTTATATCTTCAGGAACAGTTACAACATCATCCGATGTAGTGAATGAAATGTCATCGTTGATCCCGAACCCTTGCGTTGGGTAATCTATATTCATTACACCATCAGCGTCAGCAAATGTAATAGTATCTTCAGTACCTAGTCCTAAAGATATTGCTTCTCCCATCTCAACACCAACTGGATAAGATGAATTGGTGTAGTAATCAGGAGATGTATCAAAAGTTATCGTATCATTGTGGGTGTGGGTGTCAGCAATCTTACGTAATCCTTTATAATGATCGTATAGATCATTTACAGTATTCAACGATTCATTCTCGTTGAGTGCGTGAATAAGTGCTTGCTTGGCAGACTCTGCTGAGTCTTTGTATACTTGACAAGTCATAGTGTCTCCTGGAGGTAACAGTACTTAAATCTTTTACGATTGTTTTCATCTAATAGAAACTCTTCGAGGCGAAACTCACCTCCTTCTGCTTCTACTTCTTCTCTTATCTTAATTATCCTACGTTGTGCGGCAACGCTAGGATTAACAATGTATGCCATTTATATATCACAGGGGTTTTGGAATTTGGTCACATCGGTAGCAATATATTTTGTACCGTCTGACCTTTTAATCAGAAAATCTTCACCACTCTCAATTTGAGTAGTGTATTTATCTGGATTACTTTTAAACTCTTCCTCAGTTAGTTCAATCATTTAATTAACCCATTAGATTGGCCCAGTCTTCATTAAACCTCCTCAACCCATCATCTGTCAAGATATGTTTATACATCTTATCAAAGATGGAAGGTGGCAATGTGCATATGTTAGCACCATACTCAAATGCTCTACCTACTTCCCTCACATTCCTGATAGAAGCAGCTAGTATATAAGTATCATACCAGACCTGTTTGTCATAGACATTAGCGATGTCCTTGATGAGGCATAGACCACCAAAGGAATTGTCATCTACTCTGCCTACGAACGGAGACACATATGTAGCACCTGCTTTAGCAGCAAGTATTGCCTGTGCCTGAGAAAATATCAAAGTAACATTAACTTTAAAACCCTCATCTCTAAGAGCCTTACAAGCCTTTAACCCTTCTCTAGTACAAGGTACTTTAACAGTAACATTCTTACCTAGATCAGTATATGGTCTAGACAATGCTACCATCTCGTCTGCTGTATCTGCTGTAACTTCAGCAGAGACAGAAGAATCCTCTGGAAAGAGATCAGAGATACGTCTGATGACTTCCAAAGGATCCTTGCCCTCTTTAAGCATTAAAGAAGGATTAGTTGTTACTCCATCGATTAATCCCGTGTCAAGATAGTCACGGATGACATCCACTGAGGATGTATCCAAAAAGATTTTCATATGAAGTGTTTACTGTACTAATATTATAACACCCTTGTCAACTATATGCTTGTGCTGCTAGCCACGTGGCCATACCTAAAGAAGTTCCCATCACGGTGAGGCGGCTCATCCACCACATAATTTCGTGCTTGTATTTTGTAATAGTAGTCATAGTAATAGGGTTACGATTGTTCGAGTCCTAATGGTGGGTATAATATATCCAATTGTCTCCTTTAATGGTGATAGGGTTTTCCTTTATTTCTGTAGAAGCGTCACGACTAACAGCGAAACAATCAAAGGCAGCACTTACTCGTACTCCATCTCCTTTATATTCACGTACAGCGTGAGGAACATTAGGTGGGAATAAAGTTAACTCACCATAGACATTAGGTATATCTACCTGTTTACCATTCAAAATATATGTAGTAGCCGTTGATACCTCAGAACCCAAAAATATGTTTCCACATACTGACGTTTTATTTTCAAACCAATTGTCGGGAATCCCGAAATGCAAGTGAGGGAATATCTTGTAAGGTGCTCTAAGGACATTTCCCCAAGACTTTATTGCTATCCTTTCGTCTGGTTTTAAAGACAAAAAATCAGCCACTACTTCTTTTATAAGTGGATATCCTGAATAATGCCAAGTCTCTTCATCATTAACAAGATTATAATATGTCATCCTACCTGTCAGATGATCATCAGGATAGTTATGTGTAGGTTTACCACCCGAAGGATGAGCATCAGACAATCTGAATATACCTTTCTCAGCATCTAATAAAGCTTGCCGTAATTTATCAACGGTTTCTTTATCACCTTGATACTTTAAGATTCCATATTCTTGCCAACTAGTATCACTTGGTTTCAAAGTTAATCCTCCTGATTTTTCTTTGCCTACGGTTCTCTTGAAACTGCTTGTCCTCATTAGAAAGGACACCATTATCACTAGAACTATACTTATCTTGCGACACCACTTCAATTAATGAAAGGTCTTCACCAGTAAAAGTATTACCAGTAATAGATGTCATATTAGAACATCCACAACATTTAGTTTCTATTGTATAGCTAGTCAGTTCTTTTCCGCAAGCCAAACACTTTATTGTTATCATTTGAATAAAAAATTAAACGGACATTTCTTTTCTTCTACATCATCTTTTATGAAACCCCAAGATTTCTTTGGTAACCAAGTCTTTAACGCTTGAGATACTCTGAATAATTGTCGTACCTTATGCGGTGGTTTGATGTCACGTGATCTCTCTAATTTATATACATTATCTTTGCCACCACGGAACCTAATCATATACAAAGGTGCTCCACGTACCACATTAATCTCAGTCTTGTAACAAGCATAAGCACCATTAATAGCACGATACCATCTACCCAAGGGAAAATCGCAACCGATCAATTCCATACCAGTATTATGATGCATATCAGGATAAGGTATAACTTCGATCCAAAGATTCTTATTAGGTTTCTTCGGCCAACACATCAAACTCTCATTCCACTGTATAACCAAGACACCTCGAAACTGATCTCCTACCTTAGGAAGGTTAGCTAACCCACCCTGTTGTACAAAAACAAAGTCCTGTGCATTTTTAATATCGAAACTAGTATCAAATACTTCACCAGTAGTTTTATCCCATCTGAATGTGATATCTTTTTGATTGAATACTACATAAGTATTTTCCCAATAATGCCTCCAAGAAGGATCATTATAATACTTATAATCTTTATGTTCCTCCTTAGCATACTCTATGTATGGAACAGGTTCTATATAATACCCAGGTAATGTAAGCGGATGTAATAGATCAGACTGATCTTCACCTTTTATAGAAGCTTTCTGATTAGCCTCAGCAGTCTGATGTACAGGATGATATAGTATAGTAGTCATTATGTGTCCCTCCTAAACAAATTCCAAGCAGCATCTTTTACCCAATAATCTAGACTATTGTGTTGATGAAATTTTACCCGTAGCCATTCAGGTGGATCTATGTCTTTCCAACGTTGTAAACTATAATTAGCACCACCTTTAAATCTAATGACATATAAAGGATCTCCACGTTTAAGAGAAATGGTAGTTGCGTGTGCTTTAAATCTAGGTGCTATTTGTTTATGCCACCTACTAAGTGGAAACTCTGAACTAAGATACTCAAGTCCAGTCTGATGAAATAATCTTGTGTAAGGTATCATCTCAATCCATATGTTCTTTTCTTTATTGGGTAACCATATAAGCAACTGTTGAGGTAATCCAAAAACTAACCCATCATTTTCAATCTGTTCAGGTCTAATATAATCTGTCTTAGGTTCACCAAATGACTTCTTAGTTATTTTACCTAACGTTTTATCCCATTCAAATTTAAAATCAATTTGATTAAAAACTACCCAAGAATTATTCCAATAATTTTTCCACGCAGGACAATCCCAGTAAATATGTTCTTCGTGCAATTTCTTATCATATTCCAATACACGTTGAGGAGGTATATAAACAACATCTTGATGTAAGGGATGCTCCCAAACAGACTGCGAACCTTCAAAGTAAGGAGAATAATATAACTTCATATCATTTTCAGATCAGGATCAGTAATCAATTCATACTTAAGTGCGTAGGAGAATCTTATGGTATTTCTAAATGGTTGTGCTCTATGAGTTAAAGAACCATCAAACATTATAGCTCTATTACATAACGGTAAACTACCGTGCACAAAACCATCATCCATAAACTCTGTCCATCCTCCTTCCTCAAGATTATATTCTAACTGAGGATAGTATAGCACAGTATAAGCATCTATTCCTTTAATGTTAGGATCTATATCTTCGTGCCAACAAGGTTGCTCATAAGGCATAAAGCAATTTATATACATCCTCACAAGTTCAAACCCACTCAATGATATAAACTTCTCTCTACACACCTCATCAAATTTACGATAGATAGGCTCACTTTTATCAGGATTAATAGTTAGTCCAGTAGGACGGGTAGGATCCTTATCAAACTCACCCCATCTAGCACCACCTCTATTCCTCGCATAATCAAATGCTTTCTGATGTAATCTAGGTTCTAGAAAATCATCCTCAATGAATACATCAAGTGTCACTTCTTCTTTTTAGGAGGTGGTAATGGTTTCTGTTTGTTGTTCCAAAGTTTTGGATTTGCTATTCCACCTGCTTGTTTAAACCCTACGAAATTTTTCTTATACTTGTCGTAGTAATGATCAAAAAGATCTGCTGCTTTATCAGCGATAGCAATGTCATAAGTAATCTTGTTGTCTATCTTATACTCAACAAGATAGGCTGTATAAGGGAGTTTCTTATTGTCTCCAGCAGCCTTGTCACATTTTTCAGCAATAATTTTCACTGTCATTCTTCGTGAGTGTGCTTTAACTTTCCAGACATCTCATATGCCTCCTTATTTCCACCGTGAC
>CETH01183643.1_pt1 | contig 11248 bp, 10 predicted proteins | sample 361461 | NCBI WGS metagenome assembly CETH01 (sample SAMEA2622695, study PRJEB7988) | marine metagenome | isolation source: saline water (ENVO:00002010), including
ATTCATCTTTATTTATTATTTAAATATTTTAACTCATTAATTTTTATAATGATTTATCTATAATAAATTTTCATTATTTCTTAAAAAATTACTACCTATATATAGATCAGGACTCTTAATATCATGTTTTTTAAAAATCTTCCAAAACTTATTTTGTAATACTAGATCTTTATCATTAGATATCCATTGATTTGATAATCTCATATTCATTTCTTTTACAGCTTCCATTATTTCCTCAGAACTATTATCAATCCATTGTAAATTTTTACTCTTGATAATTTCAAAATTACTGTAATCAGTTAACAACATTTCTTCAAAATTAAGAAATCTTTTGAGATTATTGGAATATAATTTTTTAAAAATAATAATGCTATTTCTTGCCCACTTAGGTATTCGCCAGAGTAATGTCCAATTTGTATAAATAATTGGTACTCGAAATACTTCTGGAACAATCGTAATACCACAGTCAGATGAAATTAGAAATTTACAATTTGAAAGTAAATAAATATCGTTGAAATCAGTTTGATATCGACTGTCAGAATACTCAATAAAATTTTTATTTGAAATACTTAATTTCTCTTTTACATATTTTCCCATTCTGATAGTTTTTATATTATGTTCTGATAAATAATTTATCGAATTAATAAATGTTTTAATCTCTGTATCTCTATAGTTATGATATTCAAAATTTATATTAGGTTTTGTAACAGATAAATAATTAGAGTCTCTGGAATTAAAACACACGTATTCTTTTTTTTTTAAATTTAAATTTTTAATAACCTTAAGACCTATTAATTCTTCTTTTTTAGTAAAGAAAATATTAGGTTTTGTATTATTAGTTATAGATTCTAGATTATCTTTATAGAATAAATTTTGATTAACGTACCCATAGTTTATTAATTGATCAAATGTTTTAAATCTTACAGGAAGTATATTGATTGAAATATCATTATTATAATCAAAATTTTTACAGAATTGAAAATATCTTAAAAAAAAATTTGACAAAAATCCATCATAACAACTTTGTTGCCACATTTTATTCCATTGTAAATTGGCAGTATTTTTGGAATCATAAAAGAAAAAAAAATATTTAATATTATTTTTAATTAAGTTATTTTTTTTTAATGTATAATACCAATCTAAGTAATAAAAACTTCCAATTCTACTAGAGTCAATTGGTATAAATTGTAATTTTATAATTTTAAAAATATAATACATTATATAAAAAAAAATTTTTAAAATATGTAACAAAAAAATCTTTAATGGTTTATTTAATTTTAAGAAATTTAAGTCGAGCATATTTTTTTAAGCTATATAAAATCAGTATTTTTTTCAATAAAATAAGAGCTTATTTTTGCTTTAGGAACAATATTTTTACCATATAATGATGAATTTTTAATGACCTTATCTTTAAAAACTATTTGTTTTTTTGTTAAGTCTTCATTTTTTGAATTTAAAGATTTTAACATTTCTATTGTCGCCTCTTTAATCTCATCACTGGAATTTTCCTGTACAAAAATATTTGAATTATTAAAGTTATTATTTGATGTAAGGATACTAATTGGCGAATTGGAAAATTCAGAAATACTAATAATTTTTTTGCTATCTGAATAATACAATTTTTTTGGTAAATACATGTCGTTATTCCTTAAGCCAAAATATTCTATGAATTGTGGGCTATTAGTAAAAAGTATTGGTTTTGAAAAAATCATAGGAATATGGTAATAACCTGAAGGAGAACCAATACAAAATTTACATTTTGCTCCTAAATAAACATCCATAAATTCTGATTTAATTTCGTGATGGGCATAATCTATGACATTTTTCATTTCAGGAAGTTTAGACATAGATTTATCTCCCATTCTAAATACCCAGCCTCCGCTGTTAGTTATGTATTTAATTGTATTAATGTAATTATTAATATTTGAATTTCTCCAAAAATCTGTATTTTTTAATGATTCACCTCTAAATCCAGGTTCTCTAACGTGCAAAGTTACAAACCAAGAGTCTTTGGTTACACCTATATTCTCAAGAATCTTTTTACCTTTAGATTCATCCTCTTCATTTAAGGAAAAAAGATTAAGTGGTTTTTCTAATAATTGATTTTCATTTTGTGTAATATTTGATGCGATATCAAGATAAGGGCAACTGTTATGCAAAGGTAGGCATAATCCTAAAGGGAGGGTTAATACTTCTTCTAAACTTTTAAATTTATTAATTAAATCTTTGTCATAAATAACATTGATATATTTTAAAAATTTTTGAAATAATGCTTGATTTCTTGGTTTTCCATTTCCTAACAACAGATAAGGTTTTATTTTTTTTTTTAAATTTAAAGCATTTGCATATATTAAACTTTCCAAAGGATAATGATTACCTAAACTACCCGTGACTATACCTGGCCAAATAAATTCAAGATTAAGATTTTCTAACTTATTGTTAGCAATCCATTCTTTTTTTTTAATATTATAAAGACTAAAATATTCAAACTTTTCAATATTAGCTAAATAATGATGGCAAGTAGCTATAATTAAATAAATCTCTGGATTATGTAAATTTTTCTTTAATTCTTTATCGGCTGCAATTAATCTAGAATTCAAATTTTTTATTGAATTTAGTTTTTTTATTATCTGTATATCTTTATCAATTTTTGAAAGTTTTATATTTAACTTAAAAAAAATATCATTTAAAAATTTAGTAAAATGACTTTTCATCAGCTAAATCATTTATTATAAAACTTATTAATACACTTAACTACATAATTTACTTGATTAATAGTTAATTTATCATGGCAAGGAATAATTAAAATTTTGTTTATCATTTTTTCAGCATTAATTAATTTTTCTTTTTTATATTTTTTATAATACGGAGCATTATATGCTAAGGGCAAATTGAATATCTTTGTTTCTATTCCATGATTTTTTAAATATTGCATTAATTTATTTCTTTTATTAACAATTATGGGAAAAACATATCTTCCAGAAACTTCATTAGTATTTATTTTTTGATATGAGATTTTACTAGATAATTTATTTTCATACATTTTTGCATATTTACGTATTTTTTTCATTTTATAATAGTAATTATCAAGAGAAACCAATAACATAGATGCATTTATTGTATCCATTTTATGATTTAAAGAAGGTTCAATACAATTATTAGTAATAAGTTTTTTTCTATAATCTGATGTTGTACCAGCATGCCTTAAAATTTTTGCTTTATTAAATAATTTCTTATTATTTGTTACCATAAACCCTGATTCACCAAATCCATTAAAAGGTTTCATCGGATTAGAACTAAATCCTGCTGCTAATGAAAAAGTTCCAGATTTCTTTTTATTAATTGAAGCTCCAAAAGCTTGAGCAGAATCTTCAATGATAAATAGATTGTTTTTTTTAGCAATATTATTTAATTGTTTCATATCGCACATATGGCCAGCATAATGCATGGCTAATATCGCTTTAGTTTTTTTTGTAATTTTTTCTTCAACTGATTTTGGGTTTATATTTAAATCATCATTAATATCAGCAAAAACTGGTTTAGCCCCACATAAAGTTATGGCATTAATTGGCATAATCCAACTGACAGGAGATACTATTACTTCATCACCTTTTTTTATACCCGAAGCTTTTAAAGCTAAATAAATTGCACTACTTCCTGATGATACCCCTAAAACATATTTGGTATTAAGAAACTTAGATATTTTTTTTTCTAGAATTTCAACTTCAGGACCAAGAAAAAGTTTGCCATGTTCTAAAACTTTATTTACAGATTGAAGTAATTTTTTTTTTAATTTTTGGTCAGTAACTCTTAAATCAAATATTGGGACATTAATTTTCATAAAAAGTTATTATTATAAAAAAAAGTAAATCACAAGGTAATTTTATTATTCAGAGATTTAATAAAATAATAATTTATGATTACTAATAATCAAAATAGTAAGAAGGAGGATAAATTTTATTTGGAAAATTTTTGATTTTTGTTTTGCTTTCAAACTCAACAAAACAATCATCAATTTTTATAGTAAATTTTTTCTCAGATTTGTAAAAAACATGACCAATTTCATATTTATTAAATATTTTCTTTGTTGCATTTTTTTTCTTTAAAGATTTGATTATAAGATATTTATTTAGATCGTAATATAATCTACATCCTGGATAATTAGGAAACAAAAAAGAATTAATTATTTTCAGTATTATTGGATAAGTCATTCTGATATCAATTGTAACATCATGCAAATTTCTTTTTCTAAAATAATTAGCATTTACATCTTTTTTATATTTTTTATTTCTTAATTTTTTAAGTGTATAATTTATTACTTTCTTTTCAAAAATTGAATTAATACCTATAGTAGCGGCTTCAATCATATTCTTGTTAGCTGTATTTATTTTTTTGCCAACGACAAATCTTTTTTTATAAATAACCAGTCCATCATCAATATATTGATTCATAATAAAAAAATTCATGTAAGAATATTTTACACCCATATTTATTAACCAATGTAGAGGGTGTCTTCCTCTATATACATTTATATCAGTAGGATGCGAACCAACAGTATAAAATTTAGGTAATTTTAAAACTTTATTTTTAATAATCTTATGCCAAGTTGAAAGAATTAAGTCACATTGAATATTTTTAATTTTTTCATGTACCTTTTTAGAATTAATATCATCTATTTCATAATAAGGTATTTTATTTTTATTAGAAAATTTTTTTAAATCAATCGAATTATTAGGTCTTAATTTTTTTTTACTTGAAAATAAAAATATCTTTAATTTTTTATTTAATAATAATTTTTTTGTTAAATTAAATGTTAGTAATGAGTCTCCAAGTATTAATATTTTCATGATTTCATTGAATTAATAATATTTATTAAATATTTTATTTTTGTTAAACTTTGAGCTGGCCCACTTGGTAAATAAACTCCATTAGTTTCAAAAATTGTTTTTTTATAATTATTCTTTTGAGTATTTAAATATTTAGCTGAAGATATATCTGGATAAAATGGTCTTATATTTATATTTTTTTTTAATAATTCTTTAGTATATCGAGATCTATTCCTAACTAAGTATTCAATATAAACTGGAACTTCTCCATTTTTAATATTTACTTTTATTAATTTAAAATCTGGATTAATTAAATTTTTTTCATATAGTTTATATATCGCTAATGATTTATGAATTCTTTTATTAATTAATTTTAATTGTGCGAGTCCAATAGAAGATAAAATATCATTAAATCTAAAATTAAAACCTATCATTGGATAGCTTAGAGTATTGTTGATATTTTTAATACCATGTGTTCTTCTTAATCTAAGATTTTTTGCAAATTTATTGCTATCAGTAACAATAAATCCTCCCTGTCCAGTAGAAATCATCTTTGCAACAGAGAGAGAGAAAAATCCAAAATCAGCTATTGTACCTATAAATTTTTTAGAATTTTTGGACCCCATAGCTTGAGATGCATCTTCTATAATCTTAATTTTTCTTGTTCCTAAAATTTTTCTTATTTTTTTAATATTAACGACTCTTCCATTAATATTAACAACTATAATTGCTTTAGTTTTATTTGTGACTAATCTTCCTATCTTATCTTCATCAATAATAGGTGAGTCAATTTTATTTTTAGCTATTACTAATTTAACACCTAAAATAGCAGCCGAATGAGCAGTAGCTATCCATGTTCTGTTAGGGATAATAATTTCATCATTAGGCTTTATGCCTAATGATAATAACAATAATGTTAGTGCTGCTGTGCCACTAGTTACAGTAATTACATTTTTAACTTTTAAATATTTTGCTAATTTTTTTTCAAAATTTGCAGTAATCTTCCCTTGGCTTATATGTTCATTTTTAATTGCATATTTAATATTTTCTATTTCAGAATGATTAAACGAAGTTCTCCACCAATCAATATTATTTATTTTCATTCTATTATTTTCAACTCTGGTAAAGGTATAATAAATTTAATGCCTTTTTTTAATAAATTGTTATGTTTTTTGAGGATAGTATTTTGATGTTGCCATCCTAAAATAATTATATACTCAGGTTTTTGAGCATTCATATAAATTTTCTTTGTAGAATAAACAGGTATATTGTAACCAGGTGAATAAGTATTATGTTTAATTTGATTATCATCTACTAAATAACTTAAATATTTTCTTAGCTCAAAATTATAAATTAAAGTAGTAACACTATGAGAAGCCCCAATACCAACTATAATATTATTATTATTTTTTAACTTTTCTAATAATTTTATTATCTGATTTTTTTTAACTAATATTGATTTATTAAATTTACGATAATATGAAATAGAATTTATTTTTTGTTTTTTTTCATTATTAACAAAATAGTTAACAATTTTTTTTGGTTTAGAATTATTGGACATTTTTTTAATATATATTTTAATAGATCCACCTTTAGGGGCAGTTTCAGCCAAATCATAAATAAAAAGATTAAATTTTTGTAAGAACTTTGTAAAAAAAGAAATTGTAAAATATGAAAAGTGTTCATGATAAATATAATCAAACATAAAAATTTTAAATTGAGTAGGATGGTATCCTGTTTCTATTAAAAATATCCCATTTGGATCTAAAATTTTATTTATATTATTAAAAAATTGATTTAAATTTAAAACATTTGCTAACATGTAATTAGCTGTAATAAAGTTAATTAAGCCAAATTTTTTTTTGATTTTTACTGCACATGCATCATCAAAATAACTATTGATTGTTTCAATTTTATTTTTATTAGCAAATATTGCTATATTTTTAGCTGGTTCTACTCCTAAAACTTTTATCTTATTTTTTTTGAAAGAATTAAGCATTGAGCCATCATTACTTCCAATATCTAAAACGATTGAATTTTTGTTCAATTTAAATTTTTTAATATCTTTTAAAGCATTTTTATCATAATGACTTGATAAACCTGAAGTCGTAGAAGTTTTATAGAGATATTTTTGATAAGATAAATACGGATCAATAGTATGTCTTAAATGTACATATAAACAGTTTTTACAAATTGATAAAGTTAAAGGATAAATTTTTTGTTTTAATTTTTTATTTATTTTTTTAATATAATTATCTTCTATAGGCGTTTTTCTAAATTTAATTAAATCAACTATTTTTGAAGAATTACAGATTCTACATTTATAATGATTAGTTATTTCTTTTTTATAATTCATAATTTGCAATAGGTTGTTTTTTTTAAATTTAAAGGGCCAAGAGTAGACTCCTTAAAATAAGTATCTTCTAAAAATTCTTGTGAATGCATAACATTCTTTTTTATTCTGTAATAAAAATTATTTTTTGAATTTTTATTAAATATACTATGAATAATCGAAGTATGAATATTAATACCTTTTTTATTATAAATACAAAGTTTAACTTTTCCTTTTAACAACAAAAAAGATTCTTCCACATTGTGTTTATGTGGTTTTATAATAGTTCCTTTTTGATGAAAAATAAACATTTCATGAAGAAATGAATTTTTATTGCTATGTGTGCATATTCTTGATTTATAATTTTTGTTAAGAAAAGAAATATCATTTTTAGATAAAAATTTTAAATCTCTGTCATCTTTAAAATAATAAATAAATTTATTATAATTATTTTCTTTTATAAATTTTTTTACCATTTTCTTTGTTTATATATAGAGAACATATCTTTTAAAGCTAAATTTAATTTAGTAAATCTAAACCTTGGCAATAAACTTTTAAATTTAGAGTTATCAAAAAAATGATCAACTTTTAATTTTGATCTTTTTTTTGATTGAATATAAAAATCACTCACATCTAATTTATTTAAATGTTTCAAAATATCTAAATAATTGTATTTGAAACTACTAGCTATATTAATTAGTCCTTCATATCTTGTATTAATTAAATGAGTGATGATTGGAGGAATATCCTTAACATATATAAACTCTCTATATTCAGAACCATCTCCCCACAAAGTTATATTTTCTTTTTTTATAAAATTAAAAAAAAATTTAGTTGGACCATATCCCAATGTTTTATCATAATATCCATAAACTAAAGGCAATCTTAAAATACAACTTTTAAATCCTTTGTCATAACAAATTTTTTTTAAAATAAATTCAGAATTAATTTTTGCACAAGCATAAAAAGATCTAATATTGACTTTTGTATTTTCATTAATCTTGTTTTTGTGATTAATATCCTCGCCATAAACGGCAGCTGAACTAATAAAAATAATATGCAAATTACTTTTATTTTCAATGCCACTTACAAAATTAATAAATAATTTCATATTATCATTATAAATTTTCAAAGAATCTCCGAGTTGTTTTTTGATTCCTGCAAAAAAAACAATAGTTGAATTATCTTTAATTTTTTTACTTATAAATAATGATGATTTTTTTTGTAAAAGATTGCAGTGTTTTTTATCTATAGATATAATTTGTGAATCATCAGTTAAAAATTTATTATTTTTATTTTTAAAATTAATAAGAATATATTTTAAAAATTCTTTTCCAATAAATCCATTAGATCCAAATATATATATTTTATTTTTCATTTGATTAATTCAAAAATACTTGGTGCTAACGAATTCTTAAAAGTAAAAATTGAATAAAATTTATTACCTTTTTTTAAAAATTTCTTGTGTTTATTTAAAATAATTTTAAAATTATTTGGATTAATTGACAATAAGCAGATTCCTACTTTAAGTTTATATATATTTGTAGAATGAATAATTGGAATGTTTCCTGCAGGTAAAAAAAGTCCTTTTTTATTATCATCATCATCTACGATAAAATCAATATATTTTTCCAATTTCATTATTGAAATAAAGGTTGAAGTAAAATGTCCAGCTCCATAAATTAATATTTTTGAATCTTTATTCTTATATTTATAGTTTTTAAAAAAACTATTAACTTTAAAATAATTTTCTTTAAAATTAACACAATATGAAGAAAATATTTTTTTTTGAGCCGGAATTATATTATTTTTTATTTTAACTTTATTTTTATTTTTTTTAACAATAGCTATTAACGAATTTTCTAGAGTATAATTTACTGCTTTATAAAATTTTATTACAAAACCATATTTTAAAAGTATTTTTTTAAAAGTATGTTTTGTAAAATAAAATGTATGCTCCTCCCAAATCATTGTATATTCTTTATTTCTTAGTGATTTTTCACAATCAGGTATTTCAAAGATTGCATACCCATCATCAGAAATTATATTTTTTATATTGCTGATAAACTGTTTTATATTGTAAGAATGTTCAAGTACATGTCGAATAATTAAAACTTTAAATTTTCCAATTTTTTTTTCTAATTTTAATAAATTTTTTTTATTAAAATTTTTTTCTATAGTTTCTATTCCAAAATTATTTATTTTTACTTTTAAATCTTTTTTTGGATCAATTAATCTTATATTATTAAATCCTCTTTTTTTTAATCTTGTCAGTGTTGATAAATCTTTAAATGAATATCCTCCTATCAAAGAATTTTTATTAATAGATGGCAACAAAGTAATTTTTCTAACAAGTTCATCGAGATGATCCTCCGGTTCATAGCAAGTAATCCAATCAAATCTTGGCCTAATTTGTTTTATAGGAAATTTTTTTTTAATTTGTATTAAATCATCTTTTTTATCTAAAAATAATTCTAAAGAATATCTTGGAGCTTTTTTATTATTTTTTTTTTGATATCTATTTGTTATTGGGTGTAACCCAAAATTAATTTTAGTTAATGATTTCATTTATCTTTTTCTAAAATTAATAAGTATTCTTCCAGCTTTGCCAGTTCTAAATAAATCTAAAGCTTTGTTAATATCTTTGAGAGCAAATTCATGGGTAATAATTCCATTGAGAGTCATTTTCTTATTATTAATTAAATTAATATAATTTTGAATATCAATGTTTGGTTCACAAGAACCTCCATGAGAGCCCTTTAATAATTTATCAAAATGCAAAGGAAGAGAATTTATTTTAATTTTTCCATTTGGGACACCAACTAATATTGTTTTACCGCGCGAAGAAGTTAGTTCATATGCCTTTTCTATTAAAGTTGGTATACCAGTAGTTTCTATTACAATATCAAATTTTTCGTTACCTACTAATTTTTTTATTTTATTATCATCAATATCTTTTGATAAAAAGCCATAAGTTAAACCAAATTTTTTTGCTTGTTGAATTTTCATTTTATGAATATCAATACCTATAATAGGATAAGCTGATACCATAGCACATGCTTGAACAATATTTAGGCCAACTCCTCCTAGACCTATAATTAAAACTGATTGACCAACTTTTATTTTAGCATCATTGTTAACTACTCCAAATGCAGTTGTTACTGAACATCCAAATAAAGGAGCTAGTTTTAAACTAAATTCTTTTGGAATTTTAGTAACTCTATTTTCTGATATTATAGCTTTTTCATTGAAAGTTGTTACCCATCCTGCATTTATTTGTTTACCTTTGTATTTATATACTGGAGTATTACTTTGAAAACCAGCACCCTTCCTCCAATGCAACACAACATGGTCGCCTACTTTGACATTGGTCACACCTTCGCCTATTTTTTCAATTATTCCTGAGCCCTCATGACCAAGTAAATGAGGTAAAAATTTATCTTTTCCTTTTACCGCATCTATTTCATTTATTTGTGCACCACATATACCGCTGTAAGATAATTTAACTAAAACTTGACCGTGAGCTAATTTCTTAGGTAATTCTACATCTATTACTTTCAAAGCTTGCTTGCTTTTAAAAAGAACTGCTGCTTTCATGAGTTATTCAAAATAGATAAATTCATAATCCCCTGTATATCCAAAATTCTTATAAATCCAAATCCATTCTTCCTTTTCAAAAAAAGACTCACAGGTAAGTGCCCAGCATTGCAAATTAAATAATTCTTGCTCATTTCTATAACTTTCTAACATAATATAACCTTGCTTACCCACTCTTTGCATTTCTGATAGAGCTATTTTTAATTCAAAAATTTTAAGATTATGAAAACAACCCAATGAAATACAAAGATCAAACTCCTTATCTTGAAAAGGATATATTTCTTGTGCTTTGTGAATAAACAAATCTTTTTTTATTTCATCTTTTGAAGAGTCAATTCCATGATTTGAAATATCAAACCCTTTAACTTGAATATCTGGTAAAATTTTTTTAATTTCATAAAGCAAAAAAGCTTTACCACATCCAATATCAAGAATTTTAGAGGCATTAGTTAAGCCATAATTCTTAATTAAAGCTTCAGCTACTGGTTTCCAT
>CETH01024081.1_pt1 | contig 11239 bp, 14 predicted proteins | sample 361461 | NCBI WGS metagenome assembly CETH01 (sample SAMEA2622695, study PRJEB7988) | marine metagenome | isolation source: saline water (ENVO:00002010), including
TATTTTCTTCAAAAGATACTTTTTTAACTGAGTAAGCTTTGCTTTTACTCTGTCTTGAAAGGATTGTTATGTTTCCTTTGTACAATTTGAGTTTTACCGATCCATTTACCTTATTTTTTTTTAGATCAATAATTTTCTGTAATTTAAATCTAGCCTTTGAAAACCAAAAACCATTGTAAATAAGCTCAGCATATTTTGGCATAACCTCATCTTTTTGATGCATAGTTTGTTTGTCCAAAGTTACCGATTCCATTGCTCTATGAGCAATCATTAATAAAGTTCCACCCGGAGTTTCATAAACTCCTCTTGATTTAATTCCGATAAATCTATTTTCGACCAAATCAATTCTTCCAATACCATTTTTTCCTGCAATTAAATTTAGTTTTTTAAGAAGATTTGCAGGAGATAATTTCTTATTATTCACAGAAACAGGATCACTATTTTTAAATCCTATAGTTAGATAAGATACTTTGTTTGGCGCTTTTTCAGGAGAGACTGTTCTTTGAAAAATATATTCAGGGGCTTGTCTTCTTGGATCTTCCAAAATTTTTCCCTCGGTTGAGGTATGGAACAGATTATCATCAACTGAAAACGGCGGGGCTCCCTTTTTATCTTTTGGTATTGGAATGTTATGTTTTTTCGCATATTTAATTAAATCTGTTCTTGATTTTAACTTCCAAATTCTCCAAGGGGCAATAACTTTTATTTTTGGTCCAAAGTAATAATATCCAAGCTCGAATCTTACTTGGTCATTACCTTTCCCAGTTGCACCATGTGAAACAGCAAATGCTTTAAATTTTTTTGCAATGGCTATCTGTCTTTTTGCAATTAAAGGTCTAGCTATAGAGGTGCCAAGTAAATATGATCCTTCATATAAAGCATGACCTCTAATCATTGGATAGACATAATCCTTAACGAATAGATCTTTTAAATCTTCTACAATAATATTTTTAACACCTAATTTTTTTGCATTCTCAAAAATTTTACTTTTATTCATCTCTTGACCAATATTTGCTGTGTAAGCTATTACTTCAGAGTTATAATTTTCCTGAAGCCACTTTAGAATGATTGAGGTATCTAGCCCTCCGGAATAAGCTAATACAATTTTACTTTTTTTTTTAGGCACAGCTTTTTTTTGCAGCATTGTAGGCTTTGGTAAAGCCCATCATTGAGTATAAATCCCTAGTTTGACTTCCATTTTTAGCTGTTGCAGTGACAGATAGTTTGGAGGCTTTTTTCATTGTTTTAATTAAATTGTATTCTTCTTCTCCATCAAGCACCCAAGCAAAAATTCCTTGGGAAAAAAGAGAAAAACTATTTTTTCCACTTTTAGCTACTACAGAAGATGATTTGTATTCATGTCCACTAGTTATACTGATCTCATTTTTAATTTTCTCATTTTTTCTAAAAGTTACAAACAACCTTGAAGGTTCTCTTTTAAAATTTTTTGGAGCTCTTTCCAATGGTATAGTCTGGGCGTAACAAATCTTACCTTTACTATCATTGTAAGTAAAAGTTTCCCAATTTTTGTGCTTAAATATACTCTTTGGATCATTTGCAGAACTCGTAGCCGGATTAAGCAAAACAAATAATACACTTATAATTAAAATTTTTTTAAACATTTTCATTTTATGATCAATTTTTTAATTTATACAAATTTATTCTATTTTCAATACTTCTTTCATTATGGTGCAGGATTTGGAATTTTTTCGTGTACTAAGTTTATTTCATCCATAATCTTTTGATCTAGCGAAATATCTATACTTTCTACGTTTTCTTTAAGCTGATCCATCGTTGTAGCTCCGATAATATTACTTGTCACAAAATCTCTTGAATTTACAAAAGCCTGAGAAAGTTGAGTTAGTGTAATTTTATTTTTTTTTGCAATTTTAAAATACTCATCTACCGCAAGATAAGTTCTTTCGTTATGATATCTAGGATAATTTTCATAAAATAGATCCATTCTTGAATTTTTTGGTATTTTTTTATTTCTGTATTTACCAGTTAAATATCCAGCTGCTAATGGGGAGTAAGCAAGCAATCCTGCTTTCTCTCTAATAGAAATCTCGGACATTCCAATTTCATAACTTCTATTAACAAGATTATAAGGATTTTGAACAGACATAACTCTTGGCAATTTGTTTTCATCAGAGATCTGTAAAAATTTTGAGAATCCCCAGGGAGTCTCATTTGAAATACCAATATATCTTATTTTTCCTTGATCTATAAATTTTTTTAAAGTTTTTAAAATACTATCAAAACTATTCCATTTTTTTTCGTTTATATTATGTTCATAATCCAAATCTCCAAAATAATTAGTATTTCTTTCAGGCCAGTGTAATTGATATAAATCTATATAATCAGTTTTTAGTCTTTTAAGACTATTGTTTAAAGCTTCTTCAATACTTTCAGCAGAATATTGTTCGCCACCGCCTCTTATCCATTTAAGACCTGGACCTGCAATTTTGCTTGCTAAAATTATTTTATCTCTGTTTTTTTTTATCTTAAACCAGTTGCCTATTATTTCCTCAGTTTTTCCATAAGTTTTTTCCTTTGGTGGAATTGCGTATAGTTCAGCAGTATCGAAAAAATTGATACCATTTTCGACAGCATAATCCATTTGAGCGAAACCCTCTTCTTGAGTGTTTTGTTGTCCATATGTCATGGTACCAAGACAAATAAGACTAACATTCAAATCAGTATTCCCTAGTTTCTTAAATTTCATAAGATTTTAATATTTGTAGGGGAAATATGAGCCATTGAAAATAAAAAAAAAATGAATATATTTCAGTAATGGAATTTAATAGACAAAATACTACAAAGATAAAATCCTCAGTTTCCGATACACATATTATTGATCAAGGACTAAGAAGCTATATGTTGAAAGTTTACAACTACATGGCCTCAGGTGTATTTCTTACAGGAATTGTATCTTTATTATTATTCAGTTTATCAGGTGGTTACGACATACAAGTAACATCAACAGGAATTTCTGGTTTAACCGGAATAGGAAAAGCACTCTTTGCATCTCCTTTGATGTGGGTCGTGATGTTAGCTCCTTTGGGCATTGTTCTCTACATGAGTTTTGGTATTAGAAAAATGAGCGCAGCCAAAGCACAAACAACTTTTTGGATTTTTGCAGCTTTAATGGGTGCATCGTTAGCCTCAATATTTTTAGTCTATACAGGAGCAAGTATCACAAGAGTATTTTTTATAACAGCAGGTACTTTTGGCGCCATGAGCATTTACGGATACACGACAAAAAGAGATTTAACAAAATTTGGATCTTTTCTTATGATGGGATTAATAGGAATCATAATTGCATCTATAGTTAATATTTTTATGAAATCGACAATGATGTATTTTGTTATTTCGATATTAGGAGTTCTAATTTTCGTTGGTCTTACTGCATATGATACACAAAAAATTAAAAATATGTATTTGGCGAGCGATGACGACGAAGTTTCAGGAAAAAAAGCTGTAATGGGAGCTCTTACTCTTTATTTAGATTTCATTAACTTGTTTATCATGCTTTTGAGACTTTTTGGCCAAAGAAGATAAATTACTATTTAACTAATTTAAGGTTTGTCCAATCAATTTTTTTTATCAGCCTTTCCAGACTATCTGATCTTTTAATAACTCTTCCATTTTTATCTAAAACGTAGAACTTTTCTATATTATTTTTTGGACTCAAGTTTTTTGAAATTTTATAAATCGGTCTTTCAGATGTTCTTTGATAAACATCAAATGTTATTTCTTTTCTGTTTATTGAAAGTCCATAGTCTTTCCAATCACCGGATGAAACTTTTCTAGCATAAAGATTAAGTATTGTTTGAAGCTCTTTTCTAATAAAAAATTTTTCCTTTTTTGAATAAGTATTGTTAACTATTAATTTTAATTTATTCATTTTTTTTGTACTTTTGTATTAATCCTACCTGAAATACGGTAAATATAAAAGTTAAAGATAATATACCCCAAACTTTAAAATTGATCCAAAACTCTTCAGTTTGTGTTCTCCAAACAAGTTCGTTAATTAATGCTAAAATAATGAAAAAAACTATCCATCTATTTAGTAGTTTGCTCCAACCTATTTCCTCAAGTTTTAATGATTTCTCAAAAAATATTTTGAGAAAATTTCTATTAAAAAATACTTTTCCAAAAAATAAAACTATTGCAAAAATTATATTTATCACAGTCGGTTTTAAGTAAAGAAATATAGGATTCTTAAAAAAAATAGTAAGCCCCCCAAATATAGATATCAGTAACGCACCCAAAAGAGGAACATAAGGTATTTTTTTCTCAAGCATGTATACTATTGCAACAGCAATTAATGTTGCAATTATTAATGGGGGAATAGCTGTTATTAAGTTTTTATCACTTTTATAATAAACAATAAAAAAAATTAATAATGGGCCAAAATCAGTTATAAATTTAATTAAAGATTTGTTCACAACTCAAAGTTAACATAAAATTTTTTTAATTAATATTTTTTTATTGATTTTATAATAAATGTTATTATTCTCAAAACTATGAATAATAATAAAATTGCCAAGTTTTCTATAGGTAGCATTGTTAAGCATAAATATTTTAATTTTAGGGGCGTTATTTATGACGTTGATTTTGAATTTAATAATTCTGAAGAATGGTATCAGTCTATACCAAAAGACGTTAGACCAAAAAAAAATCAGCCATTTTATCATTTGTTAGCTGAAAACAATGAAGTTACTTACGAGGCTTATGTATCAGAGCAGAATCTTTTAATAGATAATTCTGGTAAACCAGTAAAACATCCTTTGATAAATGAAATTTTTTCTGAAAAAAGAGGATCTGGCTATTACAAACCTTCAAATTAATTCAGTTAATTAACCTGCCTTAAATTAAACAAATTTCATCCAAAACTCTGACTAAAAGGCGTTCTATTTTTTTTAATGTTAGTGCCTAGTTGGGAGTTCACTTTACTTCCTTATCTCCCTCAAAATTCCCAATTAGGCCAAAGTATCAAAATGTATCATTTAAAATTTGAGCGAAATAAGTTAAATCTTATTGATGATGAAATTTTTTCATTTCGGCAATTTATTTGGACTAGTTAACAAAACTATAAATATTATAAAAAATATTATTATTCCTATTGCTTTAATTTCACTTATTTTTGCACTTATAGCTTCACCTAAAGACTATCTTCAAGGAGACTCTGTACGAATAATGTATGTACATGTTCCTTCGGCTTGGATTTCTTTAATGTGCTTTAGTTTAATAAGTTTTCTTTGTATTGTTAATTTTTTATTTAAGTTTAAAAATGCTTTGATCATTTACAAAAACTTGGCACCAATAGGTTTGCTTTTTTGTATTATATCAATTGTTACTGGTTCAATTTGGGGAGAACCAACCTGGGGAACATGGTGGGCCTGGGATGCCAGACTAACCTCTATGTTAGTTTTAACTTTTTTTTATTCTATTTTTATTGTTTCATACAAGTATATTTCTAATCAAGAAATCTCATCTAAAGTTTGTACAGCGGTATCAGTATTAGGTTTTTTAAATGTTTTTATAGTTAAATATTCTGTAGAGTGGTGGTCAACGTTGCATCAGCCAGCCAGTATTAAAGTTGATGGGACTAGTTCTATACATTCAACAATGTTATTGCCACTTTGCCTCATGCTATTAACGTTTTTGCTGTATTGTGGACTAATTTTTTTGATGAAATATAAATCAGAAATTATTAGAATAAAACTTAAAGGTTTAAAGAGATTATGAACATGAATTTTTTATTAATGGGAGGGTATGGGCTTTATGTTTGGTCTGCATTTCTTTTTACCTTTATATTATGTTTTGTTTTTTTTCTTAGAACTAAAAAAACTTTAAAAAAACTTGAAAAAGAATTCAAAAATGAAGCTAAATTTCTCACCAAAGAACAGTCTGCGAGTTTAAAAGAAAGCAGAGTTGGAAGACAAATCTTAAGTCCTAGGTCAGAAATTCACTAAAGCATTTCTGCAATGCTCATAAAAAAAGTAAAAAAAAGATTAATAATAATATTAATTTCAACTGCATTGTTATTATTGTCTATTACGTATTTGTTAAAAAATTTAGAGAAAAATATTCTTTATTTTTTTTCCCCAACTCAAATATCAAATGATCCTAATGTTATAATTGACAAAGAAGAAATAAGAGTTGGTGGCATGGTAAAAGAAGGCTCCTTATTAGTTCAGAGAAATGAAATAAAGTTTGTAATAACAGATTTTGAAAATGAAATTATTGTAACTTACAAAGGAACAGTGCCAAACTTATTTTCAGAAGGCAAAGGGGTGATTGCTGAAGGCAAGCTTAAAGATAGGAATTTTTTTATTGCAAAAAAAATTGTAGCAAAACATGATGAAAACTATATGCCACCTGAAATAAAAAACTTAAAAAAAAATAATGTTAAGTAATTTAGGTCTAATTTCGGTTGTAATTTCAGCTCTAAGTAGTTTTTTAATTATATATTACTCTTATTTTGATATTAAAATAATTGGAAATCATATTTCAAAAAAAATAATTTTTTTCTCAAATTTACAAATTACTTTTACTTTCTTAAGCTTTTTCACATTACTATTTGCATTCCTAATTTCAGATTTTTCATTAATCAATGTTTATGAAAATTCCCATACAACTAAACCAATTTTTTACAAAATATCTGGAACCTGGGGAAATCATGAAGGCAGTTTACTACTATGGATATTAATTCTAGTTCTATTTTCTTTTTTATTCTTCAATATGAATAGTAATTTAGATAAAAAATTTAGATTGTTAACACTTATTTTTCAAAATTTACTAATATTTGCTTTTTTTGCTTTTTTATTATTTATTTCTAATCCATTTAATACAGTTTACCCAAAACCTTTAGAAGGTTTGGGGCTTAATCCGATTCTTCAAGATCCAGCTTTGGCAATACATCCCCCATTATTATATTTAGGCTTTGTTGGATCCTCTATTTATTTTTCAACTGCTTTGGCATCACTAATTTGTAAATTACAAGGAATTTATTTTGCAAAAACTATTAAGCCCTGGGTTTTAATTTCTTGGTTCTTTCAAACCATTGGAATATTAGCAGGATCTATTTGGGCATATTATGAACTGGGTTGGGGTGGCTTTTGGTTTTGGGACCCAGTCGAAAATGCATCCTTAATTCCATGGTTTTTGATGACTGCATTAATGCATTCAATATTAGTTATGGAAAGAAAAAACGAACTTTATGTTTGGACTGTAATTTTAAGCATACTTACATTTACTATGAGTGTAACAGGAACCTTTTTGGTTAGATCTGGAATTTTAAATTCAGTTCACACTTTTGCAAATGATCCATCTAGGGGATTATTTATATTAATGTTTTTAACTTTTATGATTTTATCCTCTTTATTCATTTTTTTTAAATATTCACCAGGACCTAAGAAGATTTTAGGTTTTCTTGGAAAAGAATATTTTATTTTGGCAAACAACTGGTTTATGATTTTTTTTCTCTTAATTGTTTTAATTGGAACTTTATACCCTATTTTTTTAGAAGTAATATCAGGAGAAAAAATCTCAATTGGACCGCCATATTACAACATTGTAATAGCTCCATTTATAATTCCATTTTTACTTCTTATGAGTATCGGCCCCCAAATGAAGTGGTTTAAGTCCTCAACCAATAAATTAAAAATTAATTTATTTATATCTATCATTTTAGTATCGATAGGAACTGCAATTTTTTTAATCATAAATGAAATACCAATCATCCTAATTTTGATAATTATTTCATCTGTCTTTCTGATTGTTCAAACCTCTATAGATTTTCTAAAAAGTTTGAAAACTAAATTATTTGATTTACCGAGAATTATATCACATTTCGGCTTTGGTTTATTAATTTTTTTTATTTCAATAAATCATATTTTTTCAAATGAATATGATTTCAATTTAAAAGTTGGGGAAACAAAAAAATTTGAAAAATATATTGTAAAGTTTGAAGATTTAAAAATATTAACACAAAAAAATTATAAAACTTTAACAGGATATTTTGAAGTATCTGATATTAAGAATAACAAAATTGAAAATTTACAACCCGAAATACGATTTTATAATCAACCAAGTACAATTACTTACGAAGCTTCAATCAAGACAAAAATTTCTGGAGACACTTACTTAACGATGAGCAATTTAAATAATTCAGAATTTTATAATATAAAATTTCAAAAAAAACCTTTTATGGGCATGATATGGTTTTCAGTTATACTTATAGCTCTAGGAGGTCTAACAAGATTATTTAAAATCAAAGTATTATGAGATATTTTTTTAGAGTATCAGTTTTATTATTAATTTTTTTTATACTTGTAATATTTTACTTTAGTTTAAACACTATTAAAACATATGACACTAAAGATTTAATTGGAAAAAAAATAAGCAATATTGAATTTGATATTCTAAATAGTGAAGAAAAATTTAATACTAAAAATTTAATCGAAAATGACTTTACTCTGATCAACTTTTTTGCATCTTGGTGTGGACCATGTAGAAAAGAGCATAAATATTTAGTTCAACTTAGCAAAGCAAAAAAATTAAAAATTTTGGGAATAAATTATAGAGACGATAAAACAAATGCAAATAGATTTCTTGAGCAACTTGGTAATCCTTATTTTAAAGTTTTGTCTGACAAAAAAGGAAAAAAATCTGTAAATTTTGGAGTTTATGGAATACCAGAGACAATATTAGTGGACAAAGAACTTTATATTATTAAAAAATATATTGGTCCTTTGAATCAAAAAGACGTAAACAAAATTTTGAAACTAATAAGACAATGACAAGATATTTAAAATTTATATCATTCTTAATCTTTACACTATTTTTTATTACGTCCACTAATGGAGACGAACTAAAAAATAAAATTTATAAAAATTTGAGATGCTTAGTTTGTCAAGGCCAAACAATAGCTGACTCAAATTCTGAATTTGCACAAACAATCAAAATTGTAATTGATGATCAAATTAATAACGGTATGACGGAAAGAGAAATATATGATTTTATGTCAGAAAAATATGGTACCTGGATTCTTTTTAATCCTCCTTTTAAACCTAGCAGTTATCTTTTATGGCTATTACCTTATTTCATATTTATATTTGGGGGCTTTATATTTTTATTTTTTTTAAAGAAAAAGCTAAAAAAGTAAGAAAAAATAAAAAAGTATGTACATTTAGCAATATAAATTGTATTTTTTTTATATGAAAATCAAAATCTTTCTCATATTTATTTTGGCCCTTTTTATGATGGGTCCTACAACGATCTCTTTTACAGACGAAAAAGATATGATTAAAAAAAATAATAAACCTACTCTTGATAAAGAAAATAATTTGGGAGTAAATTTCTATACCGGCATGTTTGATTTTAGTGACGATGGAAAAAAATCACAACTATTTGGGTTTGAGCATCAAAATCAAAATTTGTATAGAGAAACAAAAATTGGGACTTTTAGTCCTGTAACCGGTTATATGCTAACAGCTGATGGAGCAATGTATTTATATACTGGCATAGAAACAGACTATGATCTCGGACGTTTTCAAATTACTCCAAGTTTCACTCCAGGTTTTTATTCTAAAGGAGATGGTAAAGATCTAGGACATATTCTAGAATTTAAAAGCGAAGTACAAGTATCAATGGATCTTGGTGAAAGTACAAATTTTGGTTTATCTTATAATCATATATCTAATGCAAGTTTAGGAGATAAAAATCCTGGGGCAAATAGTTATATGTTTAATTTCTTGAAAAAATTTTAAGCTATAATCTCATGAATCTTAATGATTGTTATAATTTTGATGATTTCAGAAAGTTAGCAAAAAAAAATCTTCCTGCCCCAATATTTCATTATATCGATGGTGGATCAGACGATGAAGTAACACTTAAAAGAAATACTGAATCCTTCTCTAGGTGTGATTTAGTTCCAAATATACTTGCAAGTGTTGGTGAACCAGATATGTCAACAGAAGTTTTTGGTAAGAAAATTAAAATGCCATTATTTTTGTCTCCAACTGCAATGCAAAGGCTTTATCATCATGACGGGGACAAAGCTAGTGCAAGAGCAGCAGAAAAATTTGATACATTTTATAGTATGTCTACTATGGCAACATCATCTATTGAAGAAGTATCAAATATTTCTGGAGGACCAAAATTATTTCAACTTTATATTCATAAAGATAAAGCTCTAACAGACAATCTTATTGATCGATGTAAAAGATCAGGTTTTAATGCAATGTGTTTAACAGTAGATACTGTTGTGGCTGGTAATCGAGAAAGAGATCATAGGTGGGGTTTTACAACACCACCAAAACTTAATATTAAAAGTTTGTTAAGTTTCGCTTTACACCCAATGTGGTCATTAAACTATTTAACACACGAAAAATTTAAATTAGCAAATGTTTCTCACTTTACAAAAAAAGGAAGCAGCATAGCCAAAGGTGTAATGGAATATATAAACGAACAATACGATCCGGCAATGAGCTGGAAAGATGCTGAGTATTGTATAAAAAGATGGGGAGGGCCATTTGCAATTAAAGGTGTAATGTCCGTCGAAGATGCAAAACGAGCGGTACAAATTGGAGCTTCCGCAATTATGTTGTCTAACCATGGAGGAAGGCAGCTCGATGGATCAAGAGCTCCATTTGATCAACTACCTGCAATAGCCGAAGCAGTTGGTGGCAAATTAGAAATAATTTTGGATGGAGGCATAAGGAGAGGCACACATGTACTTAAAGCTTTATCACTTGGGGCTACAGCTTGTAGTTTTGGAAAAGGTTTTTTATTTGCATTAGGAGCAGGGGGGCAAAAAGGAGTAGAAGCTATATTGCAAAGAATGCATGACGAAATTAGACGAGACATGATATTGCTTGGATGCAAATCTATAAAAGAGTTAAATAAAAAAAACATAGCTTTTAGAATATGAAACTAGCAAAAAGTTTAGATAGATTAGGAACAGAAACTGCTTTTAGTGTTCTTGCAGAGGCTAAAAAGTTAGAAGCTGCTGGAAAACCAATGATACACTTAGGATTAGGACAACCTGATTTTAAAACACCAAAACATATTGTCGATGCCGCAAAGAAAGCTTTGGATGATGGTCATCATGGTTATGTATTATCAAACGGTATACTTGAATGCAGACAAGCAGTAACTAGAAAAATAAAAAAACTTTACAATCAAGATATTGATCCAGAAAGAATAATTATAATGCCTGGTGGAAAAC
>CETH01063439.1_pt1 | contig 11228 bp, 10 predicted proteins | sample 361461 | NCBI WGS metagenome assembly CETH01 (sample SAMEA2622695, study PRJEB7988) | marine metagenome | isolation source: saline water (ENVO:00002010), including
AAAATCCAACTGCTAGCTTTGCGGCAATCTTAGCAATTGGAAATCCAGTCGCTTTAGAAGCTAAAGCAGATGATCTGCTAACTCTTGGATTCATTTCAATGATAATCATTCTGCCATCTTGAGGGTTAATCGCAAATTGCACATTAGAACCCCCTGTGTCAACACCTATGGTTCTTAAACATAAAATAGACCAATCTCTCATTTTTTGATATTCGACATTTGTTAAAGTTTGTGCTGGTGCAACTGTAATACTATCACCAGTATGTATTCCCATTGGATCAACATTTTCAATTGAGCATATAATAATCGCGTTATCATTTGAATCTCTAACAACTTCCATTTCAAACTCTTTCCATCCGATTAATGACTCTTCAATTAATACCTCCGAAATTGGACTAGCATCTAACCCCAAAGAAATAAGCTTGTCAAATTCTTCTATATTATATGCTACAGAACCTCCTGTTCCACCTAATGTAAATGACGGTCTAATAATAACAGGAAATTTCATATTTCTAATAATATTATTAGCTTCTTTTGTTGTTTTTGCAAAACCTCCTTTAGCCGTATCAATACCGACAGCATCCATTGCATGTTTAAATTCTTCTCTATTTTCAGCTTTTTCAATTGAATTAATATTAGCACCAATCAATTCTATATTATATTTTTTAAAAATGCCTGCTTTATCCATTTTAATGGTAATATCAAGAGCTGTTTGACCCCCGACAGTAGGTAAAATTGCATCAGGCTTTTCTTTAATAATAATTTTTTCAATAGCATCAGAAGTAATAGGCTCTAAATAAGTAGCATTTGCTAAATTTTTATCTGTCATAATAGTTGCAGGATTTGAATTAATTAAAATAACTCTATAACCTTCATCTCTCAGTGCCCGACAAGCCTGCGTTCCAGAATAATCAAATTCACAACTTTGCCCTATTACAATTGGCCCTGAACCAATAATTAAGATAGAGGTGATATCAGAACGTTTAGGCATTGCTTATCCTATCTTCCATTAAATCTATAAAAGATTGAAATAAATATTCTGAATCATGAGGCCCAGGTGCAGATTCTGGATGATACTGAACAGAAAAAGCTTGTATATCTGGGCATGCAATGCCTGCAATAGTATTATCATTTAAATTAATATGTGTAATGTGTAGATTAGATGGTAAATTTTCTTTACTCACAGCAAACCCATGATTTTGGCTAGTTATTTCTATTTGTCCATTTTCAATATTTTTAACAGGATGATTAGAACCTCGATGCCCATATTTTAGTTTGAAGGTGTTTGCACCTAATGCTAATGATAGGAGCTGATGCCCTAAACAAATTCCAAAAATTGGATATTTACCTAATAAGTCTTTAATACAATTAATTGCCTCCACTACAGCTGCTGGGTCTCCTGGACCATTAGAAAGAAATACTCCATCTGGATTAAAAGAAATAATTTCTTGGCTAGATATGTTTGATGGAAATACTGTAATATTACAATTATATTTTTTTAATAATCTTAAAATATTATTTTTAATACCAAAGTCTATGACTGCTACTTTAAACTTACCGCTTATTGAATTTGTATATTGATATGATTTTAAACAGGTTACTTTATCTGTTAAATTCAACCCCTCCATAGAAGGAGTCTGATTTAATTGCGTTGTTAGTGCATTTGTATCTAAGCTTTCTGAACTGATAATTGCATTCATTGAGCCATGTTCCCTAACTACTCTTGTTATAGCGCGTGTATCTAAACCATATATCCCTGTAATATTATTATTTTTTAAGTACTGATTAAGGGATTGCTCAGAACGATGATTTGATGGTTCTATTGTCAGGTCTTTAATGATAAATCCAGCTACCTGTATATTGCTACTTTCAATATCATCTTGATTAACTCCATAATTCCCAATATGGGGGTATGTCATTAAAACCATTTGGCCACAGTATGATGGGTCAGTTAAAATTTCTTGATACCCTACCATGCCTGTATTAAAACATAATTCGCCTGAAGTAGTTCCAGTTTTACCAAATGCATAGCCATGAAATACTTGATTATTTTCTAAGAGTAAAACTGCTGGCTTTTTAGATAAAAAAAAAGCTCCGTTTTTTGCGGAGCTATTCATAGAAAAAATTATTTTGTAGTGAAATTATCATGTCAATAAATTAATACAGTTAAAAGATTTATCAAAAACCTAAATCTTGTTGAGTTTGAATTTTGGTTGAAATCATGTTTTCTAATTGTTCTAAAATATTTTGATCTTTATTAGATAAGCCTGATTTTTTAGATAATTCTCTCGTTTCTTTTAATAATAATTTAGGATTAGACCTCATGTTGTCCGCAAAATCTGCTGTAGTGGGTTCTTTATGAAAAATCATATTTAAATAATGACTATAATCTTCCTGTAATGCTGAAGATAAAGAATCAAAATAATTTCTACCTAAAATTCTAATTGCAATTTTTTTAATGCGTGATTGTGCTTTACTATCATCTAACCTTAAAACATAATCAACTTTATTTGCTAAGCTAGCATGGTGAAATTTTTCTCTATATAATTGTTCTTCTTTTGTAAACCATCCTCCACCATCATCATTTGACTGATATAAAGATGCATCTAAATCAATAATATTTTCATTACAATAATCCATGTTTTGATGTTTGTCAATTAATGTTTTTATAGCATTAGGATGATGTTTAATCCATGATAAATTAGATTTAGCTAAGCCTATAACATGTTCATTAAATATGCGTAAATATTTATCTGAAAAAGGTAATATAAAATTAGGTTCCCCAAATGTTTTAGATAAAATACCTTTTTCTATTTTTTCAGCAAAATTGTTTTCATTAAAATCTTCAAATACATAATTATCTAAACGCAATAATTTCTTCTTCTTCTTTCTAATTAAACCATTTTCATGTGCTGTACATAATTCAATTACAGGTGAAGCATAATTTGATTTTAAACCATTTTTATTACTAATAAATACACCAATTTTATAATTGCTATCATCTATACATGTTAGTGTATTTAACTTGTTAAAATATTGCAAATCATTGTCAGCAATAAAACTTGATACTAAATAATCCCACATTTTATTATCAATAGATTTTAACTTTTTAGCTAATTCGATAGTAACATATACATCGACTTCAGCATCATGAGACATCCCATCATATAAATAGTTAATAGCATTAATCTCTTCTAATTTTAAACTTAATCGATTGTTGGGAGTGGGCCATATAATAGATTCATCTTGTTTATATAAATAATATAAAAAAATCATTTTATATAAATCAGCCCTAAATTTTTGATTATATTGATGAGTATACGGATCTAATAAATTTCTATAAAAACCAAACCTTAAAAATTTATCATCAAAACCTAAACTATTATAACCAATATTAATTGTATTAGATTGATTCATAATTTTATGAATTTGCGTGAATGCTTCATATTCGACTATGCCCTCCTTCAAATCATCAATATTTAATTTGTTAACTAATAAAGCCTTTGGATGAGGAATTATATCATTACGTAACTGAATACTAATATTATAATCATTAATAATTTTAAGGTTAGAATCAGTTTCTTTGGCGGCGAATCGTACAACTTGGTCAAAACAAGGATTTTGTCCTGTTGTTTCTAAATCATAAAAAATATAATGATAATGATTTAAGAGTGACACTTAAGTATTTTTTACAAAATGTTTTCCATCCCATTTAAATCCATCATATTCAAAATCAGAGAATGCTTTGATAGATGTGACTTGATTTTTAGCTAAGAAGCGCACAAATTCACCTTTAACAGATTTGCCAAAATGGCCTGCAGCAGTAGTCTTACCTTTATTCTTAACTAAAAAATCAATTTGAATGGTGTTTTTATTAGGCGTATAAGCTTTCCTATGTACTTGGGGTAATAAATCAAAAATTAATTTTTCTTTACTTAGATGCTCAGTAATAATTGGACCCCATAATCTTTTTAAAGATAAAACATTCATCTTAAGTTTATAATCAGGAATGAGTGTGTTGGGAGTTAATAGGCCAAATAATCCACTGAAAATAATAATATGTTTGTCCATATATTGTTTTGCTTGTTTAGATAAAGATTCCCAATCAATATGATTATATACTACGCCTGTATAACGTTCAATAGCTGGAACGCACTTACTATTAAAAACATCTTGATTTTGTCTATGGAACATAATAGCTTTTTCTTGAGATGTGCCATACACAGATGTTAAATCTTCATATTCAATCAATCCTAAATAATCTACAATTTGTTGAGTATATTCAGAAAATTGAAAATTTGTATCTTTAAATAATATATCTGAAGGTTGTACTTTTGCCTTACCTTCACTAGGTGGTATCAGTATTTTCATTACTTTTCCTCAACTAATTTATTATCATAATTTAATCGAAAAAAAAATATTTTTGTATTAAAATTAATATTAATTCATAAACTGGGCATCATAGGAAATTTTTAATAATTCAAAAAGCTCAATATTTAAATTCATTAATGCCTTTAATTGCCTTTTAGAATCTCGTTTATTATCTGACTCAATATATGCTTGGCCAAGTGCATATATAGTATATTCATTCTTAGGATTAATAATTAATGATTTTTTAAATGCTCGAATTGCCTTAGAATAATTTTGTAACTCATAATGGCTAGCTCCTAAATAATATAATATTTCGGAATCAGAATTATTATTTGCTAAATTTAAATAATATAAAGCTGACTTATATTTTTTTCTTTTAAAATAAGACACTCCCATTAAATATGCCGCTGTAAGATCATTACTATTCTTTAAAAAATATTGATTAAATATATCAATTGCTTCATTGTATAGTTCTAAATGATAATATGAAAATGCTAAATCATATAATAAATTATAATTATCAGGATTATAGTATAACCCTTCATGTAATAGAGGAATCAATTGAGCGTATTGCTGAATTTGCAACAAAGAAAATGATATTTGTTTATATAATGCAATATTAGAATAACCACATTCTTTAGCATATAAAAAATAATCATAAGCAAGATTGTACTCTTGATTTTGATTAGCAATAAATCCTAAATAATAAAAAATTTCACCATTTTGAAATTCATCATATTCTAAAATAATATTATAATAAATTTGTGCCTGTTGATAATTCCCTAACTCCCAATAAGCAGAAGCAATTTTTTGATAAAAAATCATATTATTTTGATTTAATTCAATTAATCTTTTATAATTATCTATTGCTTCTGGGAGTCTATTTAATGAATATAAAATATCAGCTAATATTTTAATCACTTCAATATCTTTAGGCTCATAGGCAAGATATCTCCTTAAATATTCTAATGATTTTTTAAATTGCCCATCTTGATATAAAATAATACCTAACCGATAAATCAAATTATTATTATTATTATCCATCTTGATAGCTTGTTGATAGTTTTTAATTGCCCCATCTATATTTAATAATTTTTCATATATTAAGCCTATTTGATAATAAATTTGCGCATCATACGAATTGAGATTAACTGATTGTTTATAAGCAGATAATGCTAATTTTAAATTATTCAGTTGATAATAAGAATCACCTAAAAAATTATATATTTCATAATTTTTAGAATCATACTGTAATAAATCTAAAAATAATTGAATGGCACCTTCAAAATTATTATTTTCATATTCAATTAAAGCTAAATAATATTTACTATTATAATGATCAGGGTTTTGGACTAATAATTTAGAAAAATTTAGTTGAGCTTGCTCTTTATATTGTAATTTATAAAAACATACACCCTGTTGGAATAATGCTAATTCATTTTCAGGATCAGTCCATAATATTTTCTGATATTCTGATAATGCATCAATATAATTCTGTTCTGCGTAATAATTATTAGCAGCAATCGTATACCCTATTAAATCATCAGGCATAATGCGCAAGAATTCATTTATATATGATAAAGATAAATTATTGTTACCTAATTTATAGGAAATCATAGATAAATAAAAATAAGCTGATGCTTGTATGTCTTGATTATCAGAATATTTAGATGTTTGTAAAAAATCTTGTAATTGATTTAATTCTTCATCATTTAAAGAATTAAAAAAATTATTATAAAAATTATAATCAAAAATATCATATCCTTCTACAAAAGCGTTAGATAAAGAAATAATTGCTTGACTAAATCGTGTATTATTAATCTCTACTAAGGCACTATCTATATAATCAATAGGATTAATTACAAATAAAGTATCATCATTAAAATTAAGCTCCGATTCAATTTTCATAGTAGGCACTGCTGTATGCAATGCTGCAGACCAATTAATGTTATTATAGGATAAGGTATCCAATGAATATAAATATGATAAATGGCTATCAATATAATTTGAAATTTCTAATTGTTCATTATTAAGATAAATTTCATATAAATACTCAAATGGTGTAATTAATAATTGGTTAGACATTAATGAATTGTAATGCATAATATGAATAGCTTCTTGAAAACATCGAAGAGTATTCAGTTCGTCATCAATCTTATAATATAAATCTCCTAATACAATTAAAGTTTCAGATAAATTTTTATGTTGAGAACCAAAAATTAAAGATTGAATATCATAAATTTTTTCATAATTAGATATGGCATCTATATAAGATTTATTTAAAATAAAAAGTTGCGCCTCATCTCGTAATTCTGTGATTGATAATTTTTCATCTACCTCAAAAGAAAAATAAATTGATAATAAAATTAATATGACTGTTTTGTTCATTATTGTTTAAAAATTAAAAAATATATATATATTTACAAAAATCTTAAAAAGATATAATGTAAGATGTTTAAATTTAAGACAATTTTTATGACATAATTATGATAGAAAAAAAAATAGAACAAAAATTAAATAAAACATTAAAAGACGCTAAAATCTTTATTCAAGATATGACAGGAGCTAATGATCATTTCAATGTTATAATTATATGTGATATATTTCAAGGATTATCATTAATAGAACAACATCGTTTAATATATGATATACTATCAGATATGATTACTAAAGAAATACATGCTTTACAACTTAAAACATTAACTTGGGAACAATGGAAAAAAGAAAATTAAATCCAACATGGCGCTTAGATAGTTGGCAACAATTCAAAATATTGCAACAACCCAATTGGCCGCATAAGACAAAGTATGAAAATGTAATTACAGAATTACAAAGTTATCCTGCATTAATTTTCCCTGATCAAATTACACAAGTAAAACATAGATTAAAACAAGTAGCAAAGAATAAAGCATTTTTATTACAAGGTGGAGAATGCGCAGAATCATTTAAAGAGTTTTCTGAAAAATCAATAAAAAATAAATTAAAAATTTTATTTCAAATGGCTACTATTATATCATATGGAGCATCTATTGATACAGTAAAAATTGGACGATTTGCTGGACAATATGCAAAACCTAGATCATCATATACAGAAACTAGAAATAATATTATATTGCCTGCTTATAGAGGAGATTCAGTAAATGATGTGAATTTTGATTTAAAAGCGAGAACTCCTAATCCAAAAAGATTAATAGAGGCCTATAATAAATCAACTGCCACCTTCAATCTTATCCAGCCTATTATTAAAAATGAATTTAAAAATTTAAACCACTTTTGGAATATTGAAATGTTAAATCATTCTAAAATCTATAAAAGATTTGAAAAAATAATTCAAGAAATTAATAAATCACTAAAATTTTTAAATACAATTAGTGCTGAGATAAATTTATTTAGTGAACAAAAATTTAATGAGTTTTATATATCTCATGAATGCTTATTATTGGGTTATGAATCAGCTTTAACCAGAAAAAATAATAATCATTTTTATAATTCTAGTGCTCATATGGTGTGGTTAGGTGATAGAACACGTAATATAAATAGTGCTCATGTTGAATACTTAAGTGGTATCGAAAATCCTATTGGAATTAAATGTGGACCAAATTTGGATGTTGAAGATTTAAAATTAATTATACAAAAAATAAACTCTACTAATGAAGAAGGTAAAATTATTTTAATTTGTAGATTTGGAATAAAAAAAATTGAACAAAAATTACCAGAACTAATTCAAATGATTAATAAAAATCAATTTAAAGTTATTTGGACTTGTGATCCTATGCATGGTAATACTTATAAGTCAAAAAATCAATTTAAAACAAGAAATTTCGATTCTATTACTAAGGAGCTAGAGCTCTTTTTTGATATACATTATAATAATAAAACGAATGCAAATGGAGTACACTTTGAATTAACTCCAAATGATGTCACGGAGTGTATTGGTGGGATTAGGAATATTAAGGAATCAGATTTACATATTAAATATGAAACATCCTGTGATCCGAGATTAAATCATGAACAAAGTATAGAATTAGCATTTTTAATAACAGATTTAATAAAAAAGAAAAGGTGATAATATGGTAGAAATTAGTGGGTATGGTGACCAATTAACTGTAAATGGCGTTTGTATTGGTGATTTGTCACCAGCTGAACATGAAAAAATTGAAAAGGAAAAAGGTGGGCAAAATTATAGCCCTCTAGAAAATGTTGTAGTTTCACATGTAAAAGATTCTTCTACTTTAATATGCCGAAAACCTTCTAGTAATACAATTGAATCCTATGTGGAAGAAGAATTATTAGATGGTTTATGTTGCTATTCAGCAGTTAATCAAGGACAATTAAATCAATCAATAGTAGATGCAGTAGTAGCACATTTAAAACAGGAAAAATTACCTACTGTCCCAAGATCAATTAGACATAAATATATGAGTGCATTTCTACTGGCAGCTACATCTTTTACTCAATTAGATAGAGTAGTTCCTAAAGTAGCTGGAGTAGAATCATGGGAATTAACTTTTAAGCTATGTAGAAGATGGGGTCATTTTGTAAAAAATATTCCAGAAAATGAATGTATTATAGTGGGAGCAACTGGTAATTTTCATGGTAGATCTGTTGCAGCTGTATCAATGTCTGATGATCCGGATGCTAAAAAAGGATTTGGCCCATTTGTAAGTGGTATTGAATTAGTACCTTTTAACAATTATGAAGCTCTAAAAGAATTATTCGAAGAAAAAGGAGAAAAAATTGCGGCGTTTTCTGTAGAGCCAATTCAAGGGGAGGCAGGAGTAATTGTCCCAGATGATGATTATTGGCCTAAAGTTTCTTCTTTATGTAAAAAACATAATATTTTATTAGCATTTGATGAAGTTCAAACTGGTTTTGGTAGAACAGGTGCAAATTTTGCACATCAATTATATAATGTTACACCAGATATTATGGGTTGTGGAAAGGCAGCTGGAGGAGGTATATTGCCGGTTTCCTTTGTAGCTGGAAGAAATGATGTGATTGGAACTTTAACGCCTGGATCAGAAGGCTCCACATTTGGAGGGTATCCTTTAGCATCAGTAGTAGGAGTATATGCAATTAAAACTCTAATAGAAGAAAATTTAGCTGATAATGCAAAAATACGAGGCAAAGAATTAATGGCTCATTTTAAAAATTTAAAAATTGATTTTCCGGATAAAATAAAAGAGGTGCGGGGCAAAGGATTACTAACAGCATTTGAAATGCATGATTCAAAAAAACTAGATGGCCATGTGGTGTCAATGGAATTACTAAAAAATGGAATATATGCAAAAGAAACGCATCACTCAACGGTTAGAATAGCTCCAGCATTAACAGTAACTAAAGAGCATATTAATCAATTGGGTGACACAATTAGAAATGTTGTTTCAAAATTATAAATGGGTTGTCTTTAATTGCATTTGTCAATTAAATTTAATTGAAAAATTAAAATGAAAAAAAAAAGAAACTTTAAAAATTTATTAAAAAAAATTATATCGGGTGCATTTTTATTTTATTTATTAAAAGGTATAATTTGGTTGATAGTTTTATATTTTTTTCCCACTTTATTTAATGAAATATTTGGAAAATAAATGATATATAAATCTTACTATATAATAATAGCTTTAATGCTTTTTACTGGTTGTAAAAATAGTAATAAAATTGAATTAGAATCCATCATTGATGAATTCCATTATTTAAAAAATAATGATTTACTAAAAGAAAAAAAATTACAAACTTTAAAATCAAATTTTGAACATTTGAGTGTATCGTCAAATTATAAAATTCGGGTAAGTTCATTATATTATTTATCTGAAATTGCAACAATTGAAAAAAAAATAAATGAGGCCTATCATTTTATTAATCAAGCATACAGCATAAATCATGCAGACTCTATTTATAAACAATTGCATAAATTAGAGAAACTATTATATCCGAAAATAGACACTCTAAAAAAGAACTTAGAAATTGTAAATATTTTTGAAATAGGTAGGAAAGAAATTAAAATATTATATAAAAATAAAAACTATGATGGAGCTATTAGCCAAACATATGTATTGATTGATATGCTTAAGAGTTTGCATGAAGAATCAAAAATAAAAATTGAATTGTCTCAATTATATCAAGATTTAGCAATTTTTTATTCACAAAAAAATAAATTAGAAGAGGCAAAAGGATTTATTGAGCAGGCAATAAAATTAAATCCAACTTCTGAAAACTTAGAAATCCAAACACTAATCAATAGTAAATAAATTGGATTTCCAAGCAATATATCAAATTATTATTAACGAACCAATTTATTTAACAATTACAATAATACTATTATCAATTATTGCATTTAGCATCTTAAAAAAACTTTTTAAAATGATGGTAACAATTTTAATAATATTAGTTGTATATGTAGTATATTTAATGTGGACGGGGCAAGACCTCCCAAATGAAGAAAATATTAATGCTATAAAAGAAAAAGTAGTTAAAGGGGTAGAGCAGGGAATTGATCAATTAGATAAGATGAGTAGAGAGAACAATTAAGACAATATCATTGTAACTAAGAAAATTACATCTAAAATATTTAATTCTCCATCATTATTTAAATCTGAAAAATCACTATACGAATTAGATAAAATCATATTAATTATTAATGTAATATCTAAAATATTAATATTACCATCGAAATTAATGTCTCCTTCAAGGAAAAAATTTAAATTAATTGCTACAGGCCGATGATCAGATATATAATTATCATATTCGTTCCATCCACTCATATATTGATCTATTTTAAATGTAAAAGCTGAATGTAAATTATAATTATCAAAAATTTCATTTGTAATTAAAATATGATCTAGATGGCTTGGCCAATT
>CETH01078084.1_pt1 | contig 11221 bp, 10 predicted proteins | sample 361461 | NCBI WGS metagenome assembly CETH01 (sample SAMEA2622695, study PRJEB7988) | marine metagenome | isolation source: saline water (ENVO:00002010), including
ACGATTGACGCAGTATATAACGATATTTTTATTGTTTCAGGTCAATGTCATAAATAAGGGAATTTTGGTTCCTTGCGTACGAGAGTTTTTGATAACATCTTTCTTATACCTCATTCAATGACCGCTGGAATGCGTCAAGCTAGGAAAATTTGGTGACTAAAGTCAAAAATGACCGTCGGATAAGTCTGATGGACACTACATTGCGTGATGGAGAGCAAACGCAAGGAGTTTCCTTTTCGGCAAACGAGAAGGTCAATATAGCTCGTGCACTCCTACAATCTCTAAAAGTCGATCGTATAGAAGTTGCGTCAGCGTGTGTGTCTGATGGAGAGCAGCAAGCAGTTGCTAATATTTTTGCCTGGGCCACTGACGAGGGTTTGGCAGATCGAATTGAGATTCTCGGTTTTGTTGATTATAAAAGAAGTGTTGACTGGATTAAAAAAGCGGGTGGTTCTGTGATCAATTTACTTGCTAAGGGCAGTGAGAAACACTGTCGCGAGCAACTTGGCAGAGATCTGGCTAGTCATATTGAAGATATTTCGAGAACAGTTGAATATGCAAAGGAAAGACAGCTCAGGGTGAATATGTATCTGGAAGATTGGTCGAGCGGATATAGTGACAGTAGGGACTATGTCTATGGATTAGTCTCAGGGACGCAGGACTTGGGTATCAGTCATTACCTTTTGCCAGACACGCTAGGATTGTTTTCACCACAAGAAGTTTTTGATTCTTTGAAAGGAATGAAAGAGCAGTTTCCGAACGAAGAATTCGATTTTCATCCTCACAACGACTACGGATTAGCTACTGCAAATGTCATCGCTGCGATAGAGGCGGGGATAGATAATATTCATTGCACGGTCAATTGCCTCGGAGAGCGAGCGGGTAATGCTTCACTGGCTGAAGTTGCCGTTGTTATCAGAGATAAGTTGGGAATTGATTTGTCTATTGATGAGACACAGATCACACTTGTTAGCCGAATGGTTGAAAATTTCTCAGGCAAATGGCTTGCTGCGAATACGCCGGTTGTTGGTGCTGATGTTTTTACTCAAACCGCAGGTATCCATGCTGACGGGGATATGAAAGGTAATCTCTATGTATCGAGGCTGACTCCAGAGAGATTTGACCGCAAACGGAGTTATGCGCTTGGCAAGATGAGTGGCAAGGCATCTTTAGTGAATAATCTGGAAGAGCTTGGTATTTCTTTGTCGGAGGAGGATCAAGCAAAAGTTTTACAGCGAGTAGTTGCATTAGGAGATTCTAAGCATGTCATAACCGCAGAGGATTTACCTTTCATTATCGCTGACGTCATGGAGAGCAAAGAATATAAGTATGTTGATCTCAAAAAATGTGATATCAATACAGGGCTTAACCGGGGAAGCTCTGTCTCTTTGACACTGACTATTGATGGTGAAGACTTTGAGGGTGACGGAATGGGTAATGGCGGGTTTGATGCCTTTATGGACGCGGTCACTAAGATATTGTCCAGAACCGGATTTGTCATGCCGCTGTTAAAAGATTATGAGGTTCACATTCCTCGTGGAGGGAAAACGGACGCGCTTACTGAGTGTATTATCACTTGGCAGTCGCAGGAACAGGAGTTTAAAACACGAGGAGTAGACTCTAACCAGGTAATGGCCGCAGTGAAGGCCACTACCCGCATGATTAACATGAAGATGCACGTGGCGTCTTAGCTTCCTATTTATTTTGAAATACGTTATGTTTGCTGTAATTCAGTGAGGACCAGATCGCCAAACTTTTCCGTACTTATTAGCTCAAGATTCGACTCCGGTTTTGATAGGTCAGGTGTCGAGAAACCTTTTGAAAAGACACTTTGCATCGCTTGCCAAACTTTGCTGCTTTCCTCATTCATGTTGAAGCTCATCTCAATCATCATTGCTACTGATCCAATCATAGAATACGGGTTGGCTACGCCTTTGCCTGCTATGTCTGGTGCTGATCCATGAGAAGGTTCATAATACGCCTTATCTGGTCCAAGGCAAGCAGAGGGCATCAGTCCTAGGGAGCCAAGGATGCCTCCACCCTGGTCAGATAGTATGTCTCCAAACATGTTTTCCATGACCATAACGTCAAATTGACTGGGATTCAGACATAAATAGGTGGCGGCAGCATCAACAAGTATGGGAATTACCTCAATATCAGGATAGTCTTGGCCAACCTCCTCTATAATTTCATTCCATAATACGCTGGATTTAAGGACATTGCTTTTGTGTATATTGTGAAGCACCTGCTTCCTTTTTCGTGCGGTATCGAACGCGACCTTTGCAATGCGTTTAATTTGATCCTCATTATACTCTAAGGTCTCACTAACGAAGCGTTTCCCATCTTCATTAATTCCTGTTTCTTTCGTGCCAAAATACAGCCCTCCCACAAGTTCTCGAATCATAATCAAATCGATACCGCTGCCAATTATTTCAGGCTTTAAAGGAGAAAAATGGGCCAGCCCGTGGGGTAAGAATACTGGCCGAATGTTAGCGAATGTGTTGTAACGTTTCCTTAGGGGTAGGAGTGCGCCCCGTTCTGGCTGTAAATCGATTGGAATTTTTTTTGAGTCTTCGTGATTCAATCCGATCGGGCCTTTGAGTATCGCATCGGCCTCGTCACAGATTTTTTTTGTTTCGGCCGGAAAGGGATGACCATGGGAGAAATATGCTGCCGCTCCAAAGGGTGCGTAGTTCAACTCAAATTCGATCTGGTTACGAGAGCCAACGAATTTCAGAATCTTAATTGCTTCTTGTGTAATCTCAGGACCAATACCATCGCCCTCCAACACTGCTATTTTATATGCAGTCATACAAATTTCCTTCCAAATGCGACTCAAAACTTTTAGACGCGTAATGTATCACGAGGGGATTAAAGTGAATAGTTGAGCGTATAGAAAAGCTTTTTTTAATTTAGTAGATGGCATAGTTATAGGTTAGACTGTAGGGACATGTATAAGTTACTAAATTTTCTTTTCAAGAGATATGCTCAACTCAAAAACAAAGATTTTAACAGTCCTCACACTCACACAACTCTGCTTTAACGAGCTAGCAATAAGTCATCCTCATGGGAGTTCAAAATCCGAACAGGTTAATTATTATGTGACCAACCCCCCTTCGGAATACTCTATTAGTCTAAATAATATTGGCAGTTTTAACGCCACTCAGGGGAAGATATTCACCTGTCTCAAGCCTTATCAAAATGGTGTGTTAGCACCGATTGGTGGGGTCAGCGAGTTTTCAATCGCTTTTAGTATTATTTCGGGCACAGAGGGTACGATAGGGGTGGCTGAATCAGGAACCTTCAATCCCGATGGAAACTTGGGTTCTGACGGGGAAAAACTATCTTGCAGCGGTACCTATGAAACAACTACTGGGATTTACAAAGATATAATTCTGGTGAATTCAAGCGTAATCGAAACGAGCTTTCAGCTTGTCGATCCGGCTCTGCTTGTCTTTAGTCTTCTCTCGGCAAAAACTGTTAATAAGCTGCCGGCGCTGGGCCCTGTTGAATTCATCCCAAACAAAAATTCAAAGACCATGGATGTAAAAGATGGGATTACCGTTGTTTTCAATAGACCGGTATTTTCGGCAGACGGCGAAATAGAACTGATTAATATGGAGTCGGGATCCTCTGAGCAATTTGATGTAAAGGATTCTGCAAGAGTAGAAATTAACGGAACCAAGTTAACGGTTCGGCCAGAAAAGGCGTTGATATCGAACAAGAACTATAAACTAAGAATTCCAGCCGACGCACTTAAAGATAGTGAAGGCAATGGTTACGGTGGGATTGATAATTATCAGTTTAAAACTCAAGTTGACATCGCTTTCCTTCTCGCAGGCTATGGTGATACTTCGCTTTATGAAACAACAGAAAGTTTTGAGGCTAACGCACAAAAGTTCATATCATTTTTAAACTCACTCAGTGCAGGCGAGATTAGTTCTTACAAGACGTACAGGCTTTCCAATATCGGTATCAGTGATTCGTATGCAAAATCTCTGGGTCATCTTGAGGCGGTGGAGGCTGCTCTAGAAGGTTGGGGTGAGGATGATTTGTCAAACTACTTTAGGGACCAGATTTGGAGCCCTAATGCTTTGCAAAATCCCACAGCCCAACAACGAGAGGTGCTTCAAGTCCTCAGGCAGTGGCTAATAGATAATCGAAAAGGGGCGGGGGAGTGGGGTAAGTCTGCTCTTGGAATGCAGCATTATTCCGACTGGGTGGATGACAAAGTACTTAAATTTTCTAGACCGGAATATTTTCTCCTCGACAGTCTCAAATTGCCTTCTCAATTTGTTCCTAAAGAACACAAGGTTATTTCATTTATCTTATCAGATCTTGGTAAAACCAACTTCAGTGCTCAAGCGAGCAACTTTAATGCACTGGGTGGTGCGCAGTGGAGCATCAAAACAGCTGACGGTATAAAGATTACGCATGATCAAGATTTCTTCTATAGTGATCATAGCGACACATTCGGAGACACAGCTGAAGAGTTGTTGCTGTATAACAACACCCGAGTGGATATTCATGAGGCAATACATACGTGGGGACATAAGGGTCATGACACAGATCCCCTCATGGTTGGCTATTCGACGATGTCACAGGCAGGGGGAGATGCTGATTTGCAATTCAGAAGGGAACCACCAACCTATCCTATCTATAATCGTGTTTTCCTGATGGGATGGTTGCCGGACACTGTTATTACTAGTGATGCTAGCTTAGTAAAAGATGCAGCTGACCCTATAGTTCTGGGACAGAAGTACCTCCTGAAAGTGGGGCGCTTTAAGTATCAGGAGCTCTATGACGGGCAATGGTTTCAGTATACGGTGCCGAGTTTCCAAAAGCAGTGGAACACTTGTCGCACAGTCAGCATAGTCTCAGCCCCTACTGCTGAAAAACCTGATTACGATGCTGGTAATCTTTGTAAGCCTCTTCTGCGAGACAAGAGCTGTGGTAGTAAGTCAGAAATTTTTGGTCTTCCGGAGATTATGTGGGACTTTAGGAGCTGTGAGTTTATCGACATCGATGCGGAACTCACACGAGAACTTTTTGAATCTTACTTGGAAGATTCCGAAGGAATTTATAGTGGTGCTGTCGATTTTGATGCGCTTACTATGGAACCCGCAGATGCCTCTTTGAGGAATTATTCTAACTAAGCAGAATAAAAAAAAGAATATTCAATTTAAGAAGACTACCTACGGATGTTTGATGCGAGGTGAAAGTTAAAGTGGGTAGCTTTTTCAGACGGATCCGAGTATTTCGACTTCGGCGGTGTTCATAGCCCTTCCACAAAATATTTCGGCAACTTAGGTCATATCAGAAGTGCAGACCTTGGTATAACTGTGGTAAAAGTTGGTTACCTAAGTTTTTGCTTAGGTACCTAATTTTTTAGCAACGGGAGTAAGAAATGAACTTTGTTGAATTGGGCGCTTTGGGTGAAGTTGTTGCGGCCCTCGCCACGGTTGGTACGCTTGGATACTTAGCTGTGCAGATAAGATTAAGTAACAAATTAGCAATTTCATCCATTGAACATAATTTGAATACTCGGGTTTATGATAGGAGATTCACTATTTCCAGGGACGATGAGTTTTGTGAATTCTTGTCAAGGGATTGGAACTCGAATGAATTATCTCGGACCGAGAAGACAAAAATCGCGCAGTATGTGACTATGCTGATCATTGATGCGCGAGAGGTGTTCTTGCAGGATAAATTTGGTTTTGTCTCAGAGCATTTATTGAGCGCTCGACTTGATGTTTTAAAGTTGGGAATAATGCAAAATCCTACCTCAAAGTCGGTTTGGGCCTCCTATCGAAAACTTGTTGATCCTGACTTTGCGGAATATTTTGAGCAAGAAATTTATCCAGGAGGAATCGACGAGGGGCTAATGATTAATCACCCACAATATAAGCCTGCCAAGGATTAGAGATTTTTATTTACGTTTAGTAGGAATTTTTGCAGTATAGGGTAGGTGTTACCGTGTTATCTATTTTGAGATTAAAAATGATCTTTTGTCTGTAAATTTGGTGAACGAACGGTTGATTGGCAATGGTGGTGATGAGGATGTAATAATTCTATTTAGTTTACGACCTTACAACGACGATCCTATCTATGAAATTTTTGACGATTACCACAGTGTTTTGGACACCATGACCTTTGGAGATCTAAACGAAATGTATAACGAGCAGCAGGCAGCCTAATTAGAGAGACTGGAGATTTTAGATGGAAAAATTTACATCAGGTAAGTTGCAGGCTAACGGGATAGAAATAAGTTATGTCGAAAAAGGGACTGGGCCGCTGATCTTGTTGTGTCATGGTTTTCCTGAGTCATGGTATTCATGGAGGCATCAGATCCCCGCACTTGCCGCGGCAGGATACAGGGCGGTGGCACTAGATATGCGAGGTTACGGAGGAACCAGTAAACCGAAGGAAATAGAAGCGTATACTATTTCCAATCTTGTTGGCGATGTAGCGCAAGCAGTTAATGCCTTGGGAGAGAGTTCGGCGGTTATAGTTGGCCATGATTGGGGTGCCCCGGTGGCTTGGTACGCTAGTTTAATGAGGCCCGATATTTTTCGAGCCGTCATTGGTTTGAGTGTCCCGTATTCTCCCCCAGCTGCTTTGCCAGAAGGAATCGATCTCAATCAGGTAATGAAAATGAGTGCTGGGGAAAGGGACTATTACCGTCTTTACTTTCAAGAACCTGGTATTGCAGAGGCTGACCTTGAAGCAGATATCAGGAAAACAATGTTAGGTTTTTTGTATACCATTTCGGGTGATATCGTGAAAGATGGGATCCATGCGTCGGGGTGGGATGGCTACTTTCCTATGGGAGAATCAGTATCAGACCAATTAGTTGTTCCACAGGAATTGCCAGTTTGGCTTTCTGAAGAAGATTTGCAATTTTACGTGAGTCAATTTACGGAATCTGGATTTAGGGGAGGACTTAACTGGTATCGAAATATCAAGAGAATACCATCTAATCTGGCCCCTTTCATAGGGAAGCAAATAAATCAGCCGAGTCTTTATCTTTATGGCGAAAATGACATGATCGCTGGGAACACACCTGAAGCCATAGATGCGCTGCCTATAGGTTTATCCGATCTTCGGGGTGTGCGTAAGTATTCAGATACAGGACATTGGTTGCAACAAGAACGACCGCATGAGGTAAATACTGCCATACTAGAATTTCTTGAAACATTAGAGAGAAATGCTGATCAATAAAGTTGAGAATATTCTAATGAGAAGACCCCTCTGGATGAATGTGGTGTTTCTTTTCTGTGTCTACATGACGTTTGTTTATTTACCCTGGGATGTTTTTGTAAAGCCAATAGCCGAGGATGAGGAAGTTTGGTTCGGATTTATATTTTATGGCTGGATGGCAAAATTAGGCGGGATAGTTCATTGGGCTGTTTATGGAAGCCTGACTTATGGGTTGTGGTTTATGAGGCCTTGGGCTTGGTCTTGTGTCGGACTCTACCTATTGCAAATTGCGTGGAGTATGTGCGTTTGGGCTCTGTTGACTGATTCCCCTAATTCAGGGTGGGCTAGCTTGGCGGTAGCATTGATGTTTGTATTTCTTTCAACTATTTTTTATAGAAACAGATCGCTTTTCAACTCGGAGTTATCTTGATGGCTTCGATGCTCCTTTCCTGGTAGACGGATCCTCTGCCTTTTGAAATTCCCTCATCGTTGTAAATAAACCGGTCACCATTAGAGAAAATACTACTACAGCTATGCCTAGTAAGGCTGTTGTGCTCATGTGATCTTCGCTCCTAAAACCATTAGTTTGAAGTAAATTCCAAAACTTAAAATCGAAGGCACCCAAACGGCTGTGAACAGCCCTTCCTCTCTTTGCCCTGAGAACCAGAGAAACGCTGAAACGGCGAAGGAAATCATTACTGCGAGAAGGATGAAGAAATCGGATTTTTTTATCATAGTTTTTACCTTTAATTGTCCCAAAAACCGATGGCTGCGAGTAAGCATCCAGAAATTGCGATTCCGGCAATCGTTCGGAGTCCCGATTGTCCGCCGATGCTAAATTGATCAAAGGCCAAAACCCCTCCGAGACACCCCACGAAGAATATAGAGGCGATAATCAAAATCAGGAGGCCTAATACTACAACCACCCTTTGCCACAGCTGCAATTGGTCATTATTTAATTTCATTTGAGCAGTAACGCACTTTTCACTGAGGTAGATCAGTTAAGTGTTAAAATAGATTGTGTTCAATAGAAGTTTGCCATTTTGGATGGAAGTTGTTCGCAAAATCTAATCGGTGGTTAGCGGCGTGTCCAATTTTGGTGACCTGTGACTTTTTGGGTACGAAACGTGTGTTTTGTAAGGGCTTAATTTAAGGTACAATTGCGTTATTTTAAATTTCCAGAAAAACAATTTTATACGGAAGGGGAACAGACTATGCATGCTAAGACAATCTTCGGATTCAAAACTTTGGCATTTATTGGAGCGATGGCGCCTGTGATGCTGCTGGCTCAATCTCATCAAGAACATGGTGGGCATGGAGCTCATGGCGGCGGTCACGGCCATGCTCATATGGGTCCGACTGTGAGCTGTGAGAATCTCGCCTCTCCGCCATGGGATGGTTTGCCGCAACAAGATAGGAATCAGATCGCTGATCTAAGGGATGAGTTGGGCTCCCTAAGTACGCCTGAAGCTGCAAAGGCCGCAGGCTTCTTCCCAGCGCTTGGCGATATCCCGGGTATGGGAGTCCATTACGTAAATTTGGGAATGGGTTTGGAAAAAACCATTGATGCGGACTTACCTAACCAACTTTTGTTTTCAAATATTGAAGGGCGTGATCAACTTGTCGGTGCCGCTTATGCTTTTGTCGATGTTCCCGACACAGACGTGGCATTACCATATGATAGCGATCTTGCTTCTTGGCACGATCACCCTCAATTTGCAAAAGATGGAGAGACTCTGCACATGCTTCATGTGTGGTTTGTGGATTCTTCAAACGGTCCATTTGCAGGCCTTAACTTTTGGCTTCCCTACCAAACTGCCGGATTAGAAGTACCAAATCCGTGTTGGATGTCAGATGAAGGTGTTGCGGACAAGATCAGGAAAGTGTCCTTTGCACTGACTCAATTTAGTTGGGAGCCCGATAATAGTGCTTCGGTCGGTCGATCAGCCGCACCAACTGAGGATATTCGAAACGTTGCAGACAAAACAGGGCTGGATCAAGACGTTGTAGAAGCGATCGTAACAGAACCTGACGGAACTTCTGGAGCCACATGGAGCAAGCCACCTGTTCTCAGTGACGCAAGGAAAAAACTGGTTTCGGCCTTAGATATTGCGGTGCTTGAAGATGATGCGGGCGCTTGGGCTGAAGCTGCTGACATGTTTTTAGCCGACCTTAGTGAAGAAGAAATGAATCGAGTACTTAGTACGTTAGGAGTGCTGGGGGAGAATCAGATGTCATCTGCACAAAGGGATGAGGCTGGAATCGCGCAACCAGGGTCAAGATAAGAAGCCCACTATTTAATCCTTTGAGAAACTGCTAATATTTAACCGGTGTTAGCAGTTTTTTTATCGATTCCTCGTAAAGAAAACATTCATTAGAAGAGTTAACACCTTGTCCATACCCATTGATTATTATCTATCGCTGGCGTCTCCTTGGTCACACCTTGGTCATAAGCGTCTGATGACAATTGCGAGTGAGTATTGTTGTCAGATCAATATTCATCCGATTGATCTGTCTCTAGTCTTACCTGCAACCGGGGGTATACCGCTTCCAAAAAGATCCCAGCAGCGGAAAGATTATCGTATGCAGGAGTTACGACGGTGGCGCGATTACCTGAACTTGCCTTTAAATTGTGAGCCAAAACATTTTCCGGTGACTGATGAGTCTGCGGCAGCAATGGTTATAGCAATTAGGGAGGAAAATCCGGAAGCAGCGCTTCTCTTCGCCGGCTTGTGTCTTGAAGGCGTATGGGTCAATGAACTAGATATCAGTGATACGTCAATATTATTGAGACTAGCGGAGGAACTTGATATCGATGGAGAAGCTGCGCTTTCAAAAAAGGAATCAATGCTTGCCGTAAGAGAATCTGAGAGTAAGTTAGCAGTATCTAAAGGGGTTTATGGTGCTCCAACCTATGTTGTTAATGGTGAAATTTTCTGGGGCCAAGACCGATTAGATTTTCTCGAACGTTTCGTTGCTGACTAATATTTGTAATCCAAGGAAGATTAGTTAGAACATTGAAAAATATTCGTGCTAACCATTTCACGAAAGAAAGTGTTCGATGATATGGAACCTCCAAGACGAGATAGAGAGGCCTGACCACTCTCTATATTTAACACTAGGAAGTCATAGGGTTTCATATCATCTCTAACGCAAGAAACAAGCCTCTCCCCTGTATTGTTTTTAGTGTTTACACAGCTTAGAGGAATAGTCTCTGAGTTTAAAAAAAAGGAAGAATTTGCTCCGTTAAAATTAAAAGCAATGTTTGTTTTGGGAACGACTTTAATATCCCACCCATACCCCTCTTCCGTGTTCCAATTAAAGCCGACGGCATTGGTGCTTTGGCATTGCCAAACCTGTGATTCTTGGGCTTGAAGACAAGAAGAGATAATCAATGTCAGAAATGGGAAATATTTCACAAACAATCACCTTATGAGCCTAACGCAATGGCTCCTTAAATTATCAGTTAAGTCGAAAAAGTGATAGGTCAATTAATGTGATCGTTTGTTCTCGGAGTTGTTTTCAGATTGACTTAAGCCCCGCATAACTGCCAATATTCTTTACACTAAATCTAGCTCTTTGAGATAGGATCAGATCTTGCCCGCTCTTTGACATTGACGATCGGTTGAGAATTTGGGAAGTCTAATTTAAATAGAACAGGAGTATGACTCCCTCTTGGATGCTCGTTTGGAACAGCTCTCTTTTCGCAAGGATAAATACGGCAACTATGGCACAGCGTTGTTGGCAATTCATCCTGATGAAAGGGCAAGACTCGAGTCCGGAACAACCGGAGTTTCGATTTCGGAGCCCTCAACTGGCGCCTCTCAATACTCTCAAAGGTAGTCCGCAAGGAGAGGGAAAGACCAAATCACTATCGTAAAGTTATTTAAGGCTTTTGGATTAGGTCCGATAACAGATAGGTGCGAGAGTTTTAAGTGAGCAGGAGTTTCGCTGAAAATTCACACTTAATTAATCAATAAACGGTACCGATCATGGCAAAACGAAATTCGATTCGGTTTGG
>CETH01172760.1_pt1 | contig 11221 bp, 13 predicted proteins | sample 361461 | NCBI WGS metagenome assembly CETH01 (sample SAMEA2622695, study PRJEB7988) | marine metagenome | isolation source: saline water (ENVO:00002010), including
CATGATAAAATGCTGAAATTCCTAAAATTGATTTCACTTAAAAAATTGTGTAAATAAACGGAGCTACGGCTGTTCCTTGGCTAAGCACTATAATAATTCCAAAAAAAGCTAAAACAATAATAATTGGCAATAACCAGTATTTTTTTCTTTCTTTTAAAAAGTCCCAAAATTCTTTCAAAAAACTTATCATTAAAATTGCCTTTTCATTGAGCCAATTTTCTTCTCCCTTTTTATCCAATAAGAACTATTTTTCAAAAAATTTATGTTTAATAAATCTTTTCCTATCAATCTCATAATTAAACCAATAGGAGTTATAATTACAAAATAAATTATTGCCATAACAATTGGTGCAACAATTCTTCCAAGTAATTCTCCAAACTTAACCCAAACAAAATTTAATGGCCCCAATAGTTTAGAGTTAACTAACCCTAAAATTAAAAAAATAATTGAGATTGGGATTGGCCATAATCTTAAAGACCCACCGTCTATAATAGGCCAAACAGATATCAAGGCAAAAACTATACAAAAAAGTATACCAAAGCTTCTATTGGAACTAATCTTTTCCATTAGTACTTTGATATATTATTGCTGAAAAATTTTCAAATTTATTTAAGCTGCTACCTCTAATTTGTGTTTTGAGGTCATTCCGCTTAGAAAATTCCAAAGATATCTGGCAGTATATATAGATGCTTTTTCAGCTTTTGCTTTCTCAGCATCAGATAAACCATCTAATAACTTTTCACATTCAGTTCTATGAATAACATCTGCTGCTTTATGCGCTTCAAAAAACTCTAAACCTTCTTTTGAACTCACTCCATAAAATTTTTTAAGACCTCTAATTTTAGTCTCTGCAATTTCTGGTATCTGCCTTTCGTAGGTATAAAGCGAAGCCAAACCTTCAGCATATGATAATCTTGCTTGATGGAAAAAATTGTCAATCATATCTTTTGTGAACCAATCAAGTTTAACATCTTCAATTTTTTGAGGATCTGCACCCATAGCAATAGCAAAATTTTTCCATAATTTTGGATGATCAGCGTCCTTATTTTCCTCATCTTGCAAATTTTCCAATAAAATTTTTCTTTTTTCGATATCAGCGCAAAGAGAATGTGTTGCGCTTATATAACGGGGAAATGCTTTAACATGCTGATAATATTGTTCAGCGTAATCCCTGATAATTTCTCTTGTCAATTTTCCATCATTCCATGATTTGTAAAATGGATGATTTAGCAAATGGTATTTATCTAATTTTTTATTTAGTTCTTTTGAAAACATAATTTTCCTCCTGATTAATACTTTAATTAAATAAAAAAATTAAACAAATGAAAAGTTTTCTACAACTTTAGATTGTTGCTTCCTGTCTAATAGGTTTTTCATCAATTGGAAGGTGGATTAATGTAGCGAATAAAGACAGTGCTATTGCTAGGTACCAAGCATAATCAAAATTTCCAAACATGTCATAAAATACTCCTCCAAGATAGGCTCCTAGAAAAGATCCTATTTGATGATTTAAAAATACGATACCAAACAACATTGATATATTTTTTGTTCCAAAAATTTGAGCTACAATTCCATTAGTTGCAGGAACGGTAGCTAACCATAAAAGTCCGAATGTGACGCCAAAAGCTATAGCTGAAATTTCCGAAGGAGGAAGAAATATGAATAAACCAATAGATATAGCTCTAAAAAAATATAAACCACTTAAAAGCATTTTTTTACTATATTTATCACCTAGGTATCCCATTATTAAAACCCCAATAATGTTAAATAGACCAATTAGTGACAAAATTGCAAACCCAGTCCAGTCCTCTAATCCTCTATCCTGAACATACCTGGGTACATGAGTTGCAACTAAGGTTATTTGAAAACCGCACACAAAAAAACCTAATATTAATAATCTAAAACCTTTATGCCTTAAAGAATCTCTTAATACTTTTAATGCGCTTTGATTCTCTTGGTTATTTTTACTTAAATTAACTTCATAATTTTGACTCTCAGGATTTTTTATAAATAAAGCTGGAATACACATTAAAATTAGTATTATAGAAAATACTGTAAACGTGGCTTGCCATCCTGTTTCGGTAATTAAAAAATTTGATAAAGCTGGAAACATAAACATCCCTAAACCTCCAAAAGCTGTAACATACCCTGCAGCCTTACTTCTGTTTTCATTAGGAAAATGTTTGGTTGCTAAGGGTGCCAACATAGGTCCAGAACATGCTCCTAAGCCTATTCCAACCATCAAACCTAGATTGAGTTGAAACCAGAGGCCAGTATTTAGATTATTGCCAAGGGAAAATATTCCTATCGCATAAAATATTAAGCCAACTAATACTATTTTGCTTCCACCATATTTATCAGCAAACCTACCAAAAATAGGTGTAAAAATTCCCCAAATCAAAGAGTGCAAAGCAACAGCAAGACCAAATTCTGTATTTGTAATCCCACAATCTATTTCAAAATTATTAGAGAATAGACCAAAAGTTTGTCTAACACCCATTGAGACGTTAACTACGAAACAGGCTGCAACTAGTGTAAATAATGCTGTTTTTGTTGGAAAAAATTTAGTTTTCATTTAATCTTTCTTAAACTTTGCTTTAAATCTAAAATCAAGTCTTTAGGGTCTTCTAGCCCTATATGAAATCTAATGATATGGTGATTTGGCTTTATATATTTTTTATAAATTCTGTAAATTGTTTGACTTTGGTATAAAACCAGGCTTTCAAAACCGCCCCAACTTTGGCCTATTCCAAAGAGTTTAAGTGAATTAACAAATTTCATTACAGAATTTTTATTCTTAGTATAAATAATAACAGAAAATAAACCAGTAGCTCCTGAATAATACCTCTTCCAATTCTCATAATTTTGAGTTCCTTTTTTATGGGGATATAAGATTTCTTTTATTTTTTTTTCTTTTTTAAGAAAATTAATTACCTTTTTCGTATTTTCTTCATGTTTTCTTAATCTGATATCAAGAGTTCTTAAACCTCTTAAGACTAGGTATGCATCATCTGGAGATGCTCTATATCCTAAAAGTTTATTGCAAAATCTTACTTTATCATACACCTTCTTGTTTACAGACAGGCTACCAAGCATTACATCTGAATGTCCTGAAAAATATTTTGTACCAGATGAAATTGACATATCAAATCCCAATTTTAAAGGCTTTATAAAAAAAGGTGTACCCCAAGTATTGTCTATTGCAGTTATAATTTTTTTATTTTTTGCAAGTTTTATTATCCTGCCTAAGTCTTGAAATTCAAAAGTATTACTTCCAGGATTTTCTACAAAAATCATTTTTGTTTTTCTATTTATTTTATTTTTTAAACTTTTAAAATCTTCAGGATTATAAAAATGTGTTTTAACTTTAAATTCTTTGAGTAATTTAGATGTAATCATTCTCGTAGGCGCATACACTGCGTCTGTAACAATGATTTCATCGCCAGGTCTACAAATACTAATTATGGCTAGTGCAACCGCACCGAAACCGGTTGATGTTAAAAAAGTTGAATGAGCTTGCTCTAATTCAGTTATAAAATTTTGAAGAGCGATGGTTGTTTGGCTACCTGCTCTTCCATATTCATAAAAGTTAACTTTGGAGCCTTTTTTTACTAAAACCTCTTGCTTTAAAAGCTCCTGCATACTTTTAAAAAAAACAGTAGAATTTCTAACTACTGCAGGATTTGCAGATCTTGATATTTTATCTTGTGCTAAATGCTTAAGCTTAGTTATATCTGAATACTTCATTATTAAATTTATATGTTTTCACAACCAGTTACCCACAAATCATAAACCGGATGATCAAATGGTTTTAATGTTGGGCTTGAAGAAAAAGTCCAGCCATTAAAAACGAAAACTTTTTCATCTCTCTTATCCGATAGATCTTTTACTTGTAAATAGGCAACTACACCAGAGTTATTTTCATTTAGTGTTTTTTTACAATTTTTAGGTAAAATTTCTAGATAGCCAAATCTTTTTTTTGTTCCAATAATAATATTGATATCTGAGGTTTTTGCAGTTATTTTATCTAACGCTCTAAGCTTAACAATTGTTTGTTTTGTTTTGGATATTTTCTTTTCTTGAGATTTAATTCTTGATATTTCTTCGTCTTGTTCAAGACCAGATATATCTTCCTCTTCAAAAGTTGGTTGTAGGTCTTTTAAATCTATTTTTTCTTGCGCAATTATTAATGTGCTTTTAAAAAAGAATAATAAAATCAATATAATTGAATTAAGGCTTCCAAGTCTCATATTTCCTAAAATCCTTACTATTTTTCCTAATTTTATTAGGCTTGTATGATTCGCTGGTCCCAGTTTTGTTTTCTTTATGTGGTTTTTGCCAAGAATATTTTTTTTGACTGTTGTCCGAGGGTATGGAGTCAGTAGTTGAATGCATCCAAGAAAACCAATCTGCTGTTATTTTTGAGGCGTTTATCTCTCCATTATAGATCACCCACCTTTTACCTCTTTTATTTTTATAATATTTGTTACCAAATTCATCTTTACCAACTAATTTTCCAAAAAAAATTGTATATAGGAATGTTCCAAAAGTTTGGGAATTCCACCAAGTAAAAATTTGTTTAATCATTTTTTATAAATTTTTAAATCCACACAATTATTAATTGTATCACAATAACATAGACAGAGGTCAAATATCGTATATATCTTAAAAAGTACAATTTTCAACAAACATTAAGGAAAAAATATGTCAAAATTTTTAGTCGAAACCTACTATACGTGTACCTTTAAAATAGTTCATGAACTGAATGAACTTGATGAAAAGACTTTATCGAACATTGATAATAGAGATGATGGAAAAGTAGAGATTTTAGATGTTACTGTAAATAACAGGAAAACAAAAAAATCAGAGGGTAAAAATGATTATAAAAAATTTGAATTAAAAAATGATATTAAAATTGATCAGAAATCTAAATCACAAAAGACTGAGAATATAAAATCTAAAATATTTACTGAAAAATCGAAGGTTGGTCACGAATTAAGATCTAAAATTTCAAGCAAAAGATTTCAAATGCCAGATAGAAGAAAGGGATATATACAAAAAGCAACCGTTGGTGATCATAAAATCTATTTGCATACCGGTGAGTATGACGATGGAAAAATAGGTGAAATTTTTATTGATACAAATAAAGAAGGTGAGTTAGTCAAAGCATTGATGAATAATTTTGCAATAGCTATTTCTCTTGGATTACAATACGGAGTGCCTCTAGAAGAGTTTGTAGATGCCTTTTTGGATACAAAATTTGAACCATCAGGTAATGTTTATGGAAATGATAGAATTTTGAGTGCAACCTCAATTCTTGACTACATTTTTAGAGAACTTGCAATTTCTTACCTTGGAAAAGAGCAGCTCGCACATACTCCTAGCATTAATTCTAATACACAAAAGGAAACTAGTAATAAAGATGATCAATTTCTAAAAATTGTAAAAAATATTACTAGTAAAGGCTTTATTAGAAGTAATTATGAGGAAAAACTTGTTGATCTTAGCGATGTAAGAATTAATTTAAAAAGTAAAACCTAATCGATTTTTTTATTAATTTTAATATTAAGTTCTTTTAATTGTTTTTCAGTAATGTCTGAAGGGGCTTCCATTAAAAGGTCCTGTGCATTTTGGTTCATTGGAAATAGAGTAATTTCCCTTATATTTTTTTGATCGGCCAGTAGCATAACAATTCTATCTATTCCCGGTGCCATTCCGCCATGTGGAGGCGCGCCATAAGATAATGCTTTTATCATTCCAGAAAAGTTTTTTTGTACCATTTCTTTTGAATATCCAACTTTAGCAAAAATTTTAAACAAATATTCTGGTATATGATTTCTTATTGCCCCTGATGATAATTCATATCCGTTACATACAAGATCGTATTGATAGGCAATGATTTTTAACGGATCCTCTTTATCAAAATTTTTCATATCAGTTTGTGGCATTGAGAATGGATTGTGGCTAAAATCTATTTTCTTTTCCTTTTCATCATATTGATACATTGGAAAATCAACAATCCAACAAAAAACAAATTTATTATTATCAATAATCTTTAACTCCTCAGCAATTTTTTGCCTAGCAATTCCCGAAAATTTGATAGCTTCTTGAAGTTGGTTGCACACAAAAAAAACAGAGTCTTTTGCTGTTATTTTGCAAGCTTTAATTAATTCTAGAATTGCCTTTTCTGAAAAAAATTTAGATATTGGTCCTTTTCCATTAATTTTACCTTTATTTTCTTCAAATGTAATATACGCCAATCCATTTGCACCTTCAGCAATAGCCCAATTATTTAAATTATCGAAAAAGCTTCTTGGTTTAGAATGTGTGTTTTTTACGGGAATGGCCTTAACTACACCTTTTTTTTTAATAATATCTTTAAAGATTTTTAATGTAACTTCTTTTGAATTAAAAATCTCAGTAACATCGGCTAGCTCAATTGGATTTCTGAGATCGGGTTTGTCTGTTCCATACTTTGCTAAAGAATCTTTATAAGTAATTTTAGGAAAAGGAGGTTTGTTTATAGTTTTTCCTTTCGCGAATTTAGAAAAAAGCTCATAAAATATTGGTTCTACAGTTTTAAATATATCGTCCTGTTCAACAAAAGACATCTCAAGATCAAGTTGATAATGTTCTCCAGGACTTCTATCTGCTCTACCGTCTTCATCCCTAAAACATGGAGCTATTTGAAAATATTTGTCAAAACCAGATATCATTACCATTTGCTTAAATTGTTGCGGAGCTTGAGGCAAAGCATAAAATTTTCCAGGATGAAGGCGGCTAGGAACTAAAAAATCCCTAGCTCCTTCGGGACTAGACGCTGTTAAAATTGGTGTTTGAAATTCTAAGAAATTATTTTCTATCATTTTTTTTCTTAAAAAAGTAATAACATCAGATCGAAGCTTGATATTTTCATGCATCTCTTTTCTTCTTAAATCAATAAATCTATATTTAAGTCTTATATCCTCAGGATATTCTTGTTCTCCGAAGACTGGCATCGGCAATTCATTTGCATGAGATAAGATTTCAAGTTCCTCTATTTTAATTTCAATTAAACCAGTTTTGAGTTCTTTGTTTTGAGTTTCTTTTGATCTTTTAAGAACAGATCCCTTAACAGAAATAACAGATTCAGGTTTAATTTTTTCTAAAATTTTAAAGTTTTTATCTTTATTTTCAATAACACACTGTGTAATTCCAAAATGATCTCTGATATCTAAAAAAAGTAAATTTCCATGGTCTCGCTTTCTATGAATCCATCCAGATAATTTAACAACTTTTCCAACCTCTTTTTCGGTTAGTTCTGAACAATTATGAGTTCTAAATTTATTCATAATATTTTATATTAATTTTTTTAAAACTTGTTTTATTAATTGTAAGTTAATAGGCTTTGCTTTTGCTAATGATAAATTATCAATAGAACTAGCAAAAAGATTTACTTTTTCATAAGATCTATCAATATTATTGAGTATATAATCAATATTTTTTTTACTTACTTGAATTTGTTTGTCAGAAAAGTTTTTTGTCAATATAACCCTAAGTAAATCATCTGTTGGCAAATCAATCCCAATATCAATAAAACTTGTAAATCTAGAGTTCAAGTCTTTTAATTTTATTTTAAACATTTTTAAGGAAATAGGCGAACTTATAATGAGATATTTATTATCTTGAAATGCCATGTTTATAATTGAATAAAGCAGTTTCTCATCTATATTATTATCAAAATCATCAATAATTAAACACTCTTTGGTTTTATATTTATTTAAAATTTTTTCATTAACTTTATTAGCTGCAATTAATTCACAATGAATTTTACCCATTAGAATATTAGCTAAATGAGTTTTGCCACAACCTTTGGGACCAAAAATATTTATAAATCTACTTGGCCAACGAGGCCAGCTTTCTACAAGTTTAAAAGCATTGAAGTTATTCTTAGCTACATAAAAATCTTTACTTGAATAACTTTTTTTGAATGGAAATTTGAAAATTAATTGCTCAGTCATTTTAAATCTTTAAATATAAATTCCATTCGTCGTGTAATATTTTAAATTCAAATCCATTTTCAATCAATCTTTCTTGAAGATTTTTAATTTTTCCAAAAAACTTAATTTTAATTTTAGCAGAATGTTTATCTAACTGTTCTACTGAATAATTTTCTATTAAACTAATTTTTTTTATTATTTCAATTATTTCCTTTAATGAAGTTTTATTATCAATTTTAGTGTTGACAGTAAGATAGGATGGCGTTGAAATATCAATTAAATTCTCCTCTTTCCATAGTTCGCTTATATAATATTTTAATTTTAATATTATTTGTTCTCTTGCCTTAATGTTTTCTAAATTTTCCAACCCGAAATCAATTTGTTTAACCTTGTTTGTGCCTGCAAGATTAGTTTTTAAAAATACATTTAATTTTTTTTCATCATATCTAAGAATTAAAATAGTACTATTTTTAATTTCATAATTATCAACAAGTCTTGATAAATTCTTTTCTTCCAAATCTGAAAGATTTTTTTTAATGAAGTCAATATCATCTAAATTTTGAACTGGCATAATAAAACTTATATTTTCTAAAGCTTCATCGTTGTTCCATTCTTCAAAGAACTTGTTTTTTGATAACACCTGTATCTCTGAATCTACTATTAGAATTGGATAAACTAGTATATTTAATTTTTTTAAGTCTGAATAAGAGATGTTTTTTTCCTGCAAAAATCTTTCTACCAATTTGCGATCAAATGTAATTCCTAACTCAAGTTCATAGGTATTATCTCTAATATTTTCCTTTATAATTTTGTAACTTGAAACTAGAGATTTAATTGTTTTTATGTCAGTACTAAAAAGTGCCTTCTGGTCTTTTTGCCTAACTATACCAACTACAAGTTTTTGAAAACCCTTTCTAAATGCAATTTCTGAATATTTTTGCCTATAATTGTTATTATTTAACTCTCCGGTGACAAGAATATTATCAACAGCAAACACTCTTGTAGCCCCGAAAACATTTTGAGTTTTAGTAAAAAATAATATTATTAAACAAAAGATAATAACTTTTTTCATAAACTATTTAATTATCATTTTTATTCATGAAAAAAACAAAAAATAGTTACAAAAAAAGCGGTGTAAATATAGAAACTGCAGCTAAATTTACTACTTATATTCAGAAATTCTCCAAACGAGCCTTCAAAAAAAAGTTGAATAGAATTAATAAAAGCAATATTGGAAACTTCGCTTCAACATTTGATATTAGTTCTGAGAAAATTAAAGATCCTCTAATAGTTAGTAGTACTGATGGTGTTGGAACGAAGCTAGAAATTTCAAACCAGTTTAAAAAATTTGATACCATTGGTATTGATTTGGTTGCTATGTGTGTAAATGACCTCATAGTTCAGGGCGCAAAACCTTTATTTTTTTTAGATTATATTGCAACTGGAAAATTAAAACTTTCTAAAATGAAAAAAATTGTAAAAGGTATTATTGAAGGATGTAAAATTTCAAATTGTCTTTTGGTTGGTGGAGAAACTGCTGAAATGCCGGGAACTTATGAAAAAGATAAATTTGATTTAGCAGGTTTTTCGGTAGGAATTGTATCCAAAAGAAAAATTTTAACAAAAAATAAAGTTAAAAAAAATGATTTAATATTAGGAGTGCCTTCAAGTGGATTGCATTCTAATGGTTTTTCTTTGGTTAGAAAGGTTTTAAAAAAAAATAAAGTTAATAGTTTTTTAAAAAAAGAATTACTTGCTCCTACTAAAATTTATACTAATGAAGTTTTAAAAATTGTTAAAAAAGATTTGATAAATTCATCTGCGAATATTACTGGGGGTGGTATAATTGAAAACTTACCAAGATCTATACCAAATGGGATGTGTGCAAATATTGACCTATCAAAAATAAAAATATTAAAAATTTTTAAGTGGCTTAAAAATAAAAATATCAGTGATAATGAAATGTTAAAAACTTTTAATTGCGGAATCGGTTTTTGTTTAATTACAGATAAAAAAAGAGCAAAAAAGTTAAAACTTTATTTTAATAAAAGATATAGGCCTTATGAAATTGGTTTTATTTCAAAATCATCAAAAAAAATCAATTTAATTAAAAAGCTAAAATGGTAAAAAAAAATAAAGCTTGTATTTTTATATCGGGTTCCGGTACAAATCTTAATTCAATTATAAAAAACTCAAGAGAATATAACTTTCCCATAAATATAGATTTGGTGGTATCAGATAAAAAAAATGCAGGCGGTATAAATTTTGCAAAAAAATTTGCTATTCCTCATTTAATATTAGACAAGAATAAAAAAGAATTTGAAAAAAAGGTAATTAAAGAAATTGTTGCTCGTAAAATAAAACTTATATGTTTAGCGGGTTTTATGAAAGTTTTATCGAAAAATTTTGTAAGAAATTTTAAAGGAAAAATAATCAACATTCATCCTTCTCTTTTGCCAAAATACAAAGGGTTAAATACTTTTGACCGTGTTTTAAAAGCCCGCGAGAGATTAACTGGATGCACAGTTCATTTTGTTGATGAAAAATTGGATAATGGTAGATCAATTATAAAAAAGAGAGTTTGGATTAAAAAAAATGATAATATGAAAATTTTGAGACAAAAAGTTCAAAATGAGGAATATAAAGCTTACTCTATGGCTATTAGAAAAATATACAGTTAAAAATTAATTTTTGAAAAAAAAATCTATTTCTTTTTTTGCATTGTCAATTGAGTCTGATCCATGAACTGAATTTTTATCGATTGATATCCCAAATTCTTTTCTTATGGTACCATTATCGGCTTTTTTTGGGTCGGTAGCTCCCATTAATTTTCTATTTAAACTAATAGCGTTTTCCCCCTCTAAAATCATAACAATTATCGGTCCTGAAGATAAATAATTGCATAATCTGTCATAAAAAGGTTTTGTTTGGTGAACTTGATAAAACTCTGCAGCTTCTTCTCTTGAAATTTGTATTTTTTTTTGATTTTTAATAATTAATTTATTTGCCAATAACTTTTCTTGTATTTTTTCTGCTAAATTTCTTTCAACAGCATCAGGTTTGATGATTGAGAGAGTTTGTTCTGTGCTACTCATAATTTTCTTCAACAAGTTGGTTTAACAACCTAACTCCAAATCCTGTAGCACCACCTGAGTTTAAAGCCCCGCCATATTTTGAAAAAGCCATACCAGCGATATCTAAATGTGCCCATGGGGTTTTGTTTAAAATAAATCTTTGTAAAA